>Ga0187778_10000106_pt1 | contig 51963 bp, 44 predicted proteins | sample 1015_Q2_SP5_20_M_FD_132418 | JGI IMG/M metagenome (GOLD analysis project Ga0187778, IMG submission 132418) | Tropical peat soil microbial communities from peatlands in Department of Meta, Colombia - 1015_Q2_SP5_20_MG | ecosystem: Environmental > Terrestrial > Soil > Wetlands > Peat | place...
CGCCAAGCCCGAAGTCGCGCGGTTCACCATCAACTGGCTGTCCGCTGCGGGCACCGGCGTCTTCGTCGCGGCGATTCTCTCGGGGCTGGTCCTCGGGCTGTCGGGCTCGCAGTGGAAACAGGCGATCGTCCAGACGGCGCGCCGGATGAAGATCCCGGTGCTGGTGATCGGGCAGGTGCTGGGACTCGGCTTCCTGACGCGCTACGCGGGAACGGACGCGGTGCTCGGGCTCGCATTCACCGGCGCGGGAGCGCTCTATCCGTTCTTCGCCGCTTACTTGGGCTGGCTCGGCGTGTTCCTCACCGGTTCGGATACCGCGTCGAACGCACTGTTCGGCAGCCTGCAGCGGATCACGGCGCAGCAGCTGCACCTGAACGAGATCTTGATCGTGGCCACCAATTCCACCGGCGGCGTCATGGGCAAGATGATCGACGCGCAGTCGATCATGGTCGCATGTGCCGCATGCTACGACGACCCCCAGGAACGCTCGCACGCGCTCGGCCCGATCTTCAGGACGGTGTTCTGGTACTCGATCGCCGGCGCGGCGGCGATCGGGGTCATCGCGCTGCTGCAGGCGTATGTGTTCACAGGAGTGATCCCGGTGCCGCCGGCTGCGAAGTAAATCGACGGCGCCGCGGCGGCCGCAACGGGCGCCAAGAAGATGCGGCTCCTGGCGAAGGCCAGGGGTCGCTGTCGTTTTCCCCTGTTCAGCGCAGGGGAAACGACGTTTCCGAACCTTGCTCGCCATCGAGTCAACCCCTCGACGAGATATACTCGACACCGTGCGCCGTCCCAGGCGTGTTGAATTTCGCGCCGATCGACACCAGACATGACGGACGACTTCCGGTACGAGCCGCAGGCCTTCCTGTCGACCCTGCCCCCGGGCCGCGCGCAGCGGCGGTTCGCCGCTTCAGTGGCGCTTCTGTCCGCGGCGGTTTTCGTCACAGTGGCGCCGTTCGCCAAAGTGCAGCTGGCGCAAGTCTGGGCGTTCATTCCGGCCTATCAGTCGGCGACGGTGATCACCGACCTGATCACCGCCGTCCTGCTGTTCGGTCAGTTCGCCATTTTGCGCTCGCGCGCGCTGCTCGCTCTGGCGAGCGGTTATCTGTTCACCTCCTTCATCGCCTTCGCGCACATGCTCACGTTCCCGGGCTTGTTCGCACCCTCCGGTCTTCTGGGCGCGGGCGAACAAACCACGGCGTCGATCTATATGTTCTGGCACGCCGTGTTTCCGCTCACGGTGATCGCCTATGCACGACTCGATGGTCACCGGCAGCAAGGGGTGGAATCGGCGAACCGGCCTGTGAGGGCCATCGTTTCATGCGTGGCGGGCACCTTGGTCGCAACCTGTGCACTGACGGCTTCTGCGACTGTCGGCCGCGACGCGCTTCCCGCGATCATGAGCGGCAACCGCTACACGCCCGCGATGTTCTCCATCGTCAGCGCCGTGTGGGTGGTGAATGTCGTGGCACTCGTGCTGCTGTGGAAGCGAAGACCTCGTTCCGTCCTCGACTTGTGGATTCTTGTGGTGCTGTGCGCGTGGCTCTTCGACATCGCGCTGGCCGCGGTGCTCAACGCCGGCCGCTTCGATCTCGGGTTCTACGCCGGCCGCATTTACGGGCTACTCGCATCGAGCGTCGTGCTGATCGTGCTCCTTCTCGAGTACGGAGCGCTGTACGCGCGCCTCGCGGCCACTCTCCAGGGCGAGCAAGGCGAACGCCGGCGAGCGGAGGAGAGGAGCGCCGCGCACACGGCAGAGCTGGACGCCGTCAGCTCCGAGCTGAAGGTTGAGGCCGGCGGGCGACGGCGCGCAGAGACCGACGCGAGCGAAGCACGGCAAAGGCTCGCCGGCATCATCGATTCGGCGATGGACGCCATCATCACCGTCGACGAGGAACAGCGGATCGTCCTGTTCAACAGCACCGCGGAGGCGCTCTTCGGCTGCCCGCAGAGCGAAGCTCTCGGCGCCTCGCTCGACCGGTTCATTCCGGAACGCTTCCGGTCCGTCCACTCCGAGCACATCAAGCGCTTCGGGGAGGGAGGCGTTGCTTCGCGGCGAATGGCCATCCAGCGCGTAGTGACCGGTGTACGTCGCGGGAGCGAGGAATTCCCGATCGAAGCCTCGATCTCGCAGGTCAAGCTCCATGACCGCAAGTACTACACCGTGATCGTCCGCGACGTGACCGAGCGATTGCGCGCCGACGAAGCGCTCCGCCGCTCGAGACAGGAGCTGCACGAGATGGCCACCGTGGGGGCGACGGCGCGCGAGCAGGAAAAGAGCCGCATCGCGCGGGAGCTGCACGACGAGCTCGCGCAGTCGCTCACCGCGCTGCGGATGGACGTCGACTGGCTGAGACAGCGCGGAATGGCGCTGGAAGGGCCGTCCGCTGCGAAGCTCGCTGCGATGGAAAAGATGCTCGACCGCAACATCGCGGCCACCCGCCGCATCGCCGCCGATCTTCGGCCGCTCATGCTCGATGACCTGGGGCTCGTTCCTGCTGCCCAATGGCTGGTGGAGAACTTCAGGGAGCGCCACGGCGTGGAGTGCGAGATCGCCGTGACTCCGCCGGACCTCGAGCTTGCCGATCCCCACGCAACGGCGGTGTTTCGCATCATCCAGGAGTCGCTTGCGAATGTAGCCCGCCACGCCGAGGCGAAGCGTGTCGAAGTCGACTTGAGCTGCGGTGATTGCCAGATTCGACTGCGTGTGCGAGATGACGGCCGCGGCTTCGATCCCACAGATCCACGCAAGCCCAATTCCTTCGGCCTCGTGGGATTGCGCGAGCGCGCGCACCTGGTCGACGGTGAGATCAGGATCGATTCCGCGCCGGGCCGCGGCACGAGCATCGAGGTGCGGATTCCATTCGAGCGCAGGGCGACGTGAGCGACCCTTCGAGCGACAAAGCCCCCGCGCCGTCGCCCGAGACTCCTGCTCCCGCGCCTGCGGCACGACGCAGTCCGCTGTGGGTCGCAGCGCTGGTCGCAGTCGTGCTCATCGGCACGGGCGCGGCTGCGTGGTGGCTACGGGGCGGCGCGACGCCGTACACGGAGTCCCGAGCGCCTGTCGCAGCGACCTACGTGCGCGACGCGCAATGCGCGGAATGCCATACCAGGCAATCGACCCTGTGGCTCGGCTCGAATCACGACCGGGCGATGCAGGCGGCCGACGACAAGACTGTCCTGGGAGACTTCAACAATGCGCGCTTCTCGAGCCGCGGACTGACGACGAGCTTCGCGGGCCGTGACGGGAAGTACTTCATCACTACCGAGGGGCCCGACGGCAAGCCAGCGGAATACGAAGTCAAGTACACCTTCGGAGTCTCGCCCCTTCAACAATACCTGGTCGCATTTCCCGGTGGCAGGCTGCAGGTGCCGACGGTTGCGTGGGACACCGAGAGGAAGCGCTGGTTCGCGATGTACCCCAACGAACGCCACAGGACCGACGATCCGTTGCACTGGACAGGACGCTACCAGAACTGGAACCTGATGTGCTCCGAGTGCCATTCGACAGACGTGCGGCGCGCCTACGATGCCAAGACCGACGCCTACGACACCAAGTGGGCCGAGCTCAACGTCGGCTGCCAGGCGTGCCACGGCCCCGCCAGCGAGCACGTCGCGTGGGCGCGCAAATCGGCAGCGAGGGATGCGAAGGGCCTCGACGCCAAGGCGGTGGGGCTGCTCGTCGATTTCCGCGGCGGCGACTCGCGCTATCAGGTGGAGGCCTGCGCGCCGTGTCACTCGCGCCGGCAGCGCCTGACCGACGGCGAGCTCGCTGGCCGGCCGTTCCTAGACAACTACCATCCCGCGTTGCTGCGCGAGGGGCTGTATTACCCCGACGGGCAGCAGCTCGACGAGGTCTACGTCTGGGGCTCATTCCTGCAGAGCAAGATGTACGCGAAAGGCGTGCGCTGCACCGATTGCCATGATGCGCACAACTTGCACCTCAAAGCCGAAGGCAATGCGCTGTGCACGCAGTGTCACCGAAGCGAGGGCAACGAGCGCTTTCCTTCGCTCAAGAAGGCCGACTACGACACGCCGGCGCACCATCACCACGCGGCGGACAGTCGCGGCGCGCAGTGCGCGAACTGCCACATGCCCGCCAGGAATTACATGGTGATCGATCCGCGGCCCGACCACAGCCTCCGCATCCCGCGTCCCGATCTGTCGCTCAAGATCGGAACGCCCAACGCCTGCAACGGCTGTCATGACAAGAAGACGCCGCAGTGGGCCGGGGAGGCGGTTGAGCAGTGGTTCGGCACCGGGCGGCGGCAGGAGGCGCATTATGGCGAGATCTTCGCCGACGCGCGCGCAGGCCGGCCGAGCGCACTGGCGGGTCTGGATCGGCTTGCGTCCGATCGCGATACTCCGGCGATAGTCCGCGCGACTGCTCTGGAGCTCGCCCGAGGGTATGGGCCGCAGGGTGGGCGCCTCGGCGTCAACGACAAGGACGATCCCGATGCGCTGGTACGCGCGGCGGCCGCAACCGCGCTGGCGGGGCTGCCGACCGAGCAGCGCGTCCTGTTCGCTCCGGCGCTGCTGCGAGACCCGATCAAGCTCGTTCGCATCGAGGCGGCGCGCTCGCTCGCCGACGTGCCTCCGGCATCGTTTGGCACCGACGATCGCGCGGCGTTCGAGCGCGCCTACGCCGAGCTTGTGGCTTCAGAGCAAGCCTTCGCCGACATGGCGGGCACGCAGATGAACCTGGCGGACCTCGCCGGCCGGCGCGGCGACGCCGTCGCGCAGGAAGCAGGCTACCGGCGCACGATGGCTATGGACCCGTACTTCACGCCGGCGTATCTGGCGCTGGCGAGCCTGCTGTCCAGACAGGGCAAGAACGCCGACGCGGAAAGCGTGCTGCGTGACGGTCTGAAACGCCTGCCCAGCGAAGGCGAGCTGCATCAGTCGCTGGGGCTTCTGCTCGCCGAGGAGAGGCGCGATGTCGAGGCCATCGCCGAGCTGCGCAAGGCGACCGAGTTGATGCCGCAGCAGGCGCGGGTGTTGTACAACCTCGGGCTGCTGCAACAGTCGCGGGGACAGCTCTACCCGGCGGAGGACGCGCTCAAGAAGGCGCGAGCGCTGGGCGATCGCGAGGCAACGTACGCGCTCGCGCTTCTCTACGTCCGCGAAAAGCGGCTCGACCGCGCGCTGCCGCTGTTCGATGAGCTCGCCGCCCAGAACCCGGACAACCCGCAGCTCACGAGGATGCGCGACCAGCTGCGCGCCGCGATGGGGGTAAAGTAGGGCAGGCTCCTTACCTGGCGCGTTCGACTTCGAGCACGCGAACGCTCAAGCGCCCGATCCAGTCCACCAAAGGCGTGAGGTCGGCCAGCGTTTCGCCCTCCACGAGCTTCACGTGGGTCGCGTCGGCCGGCACGGTGCCGAACGTGGGATCGACGGCGATCCAGCCCTCGTCGATCAGGCTTTCGGCCCAGGTGTGATAGAGGAAGCCTTCGAAATCTGCCGAATAGACGATGCCGTTCACGACCCGCGTCGGAATTCCGAGCGAGCGCGCCAGCGCCGCATAGAGGTAGGTATGCCCCTGGCACTCCGCCTCGCGCGTCTCTAGCACGTCGAGCGCGGTCCAGACATCCGCGGGTGACGTTCGCACGTTGTCTCTGATCCACGTCAGCAGGCGCTCGACCTGCGCTCGGCTTCCATTCGCATCGCCAGCGATTTCGCGCGCCGTGGCGCGCAAGCGCGGGTCGCGCGCGGGCACGGGAAAGGTGGAGGCGAGGTACCGGGGATCGCTGTGGGGCGGGGAGGCAGCAGCGACGGTGGTCGAAGCGGCGTAGGCCGTGCGCACCGTGCAGATGGTCTCGTCACGCTCGACAACGCAGCGCTGAATCTCGTCCGAGGGAACGGCGCGGTCGGCGCCGCGAAGCGCGATCCGCATCGCGGTGATGCTGCGAGGCTCGCCGAGCGGCCGTTCCGGCCGCACCAGCGCGAATGCGATGAGCGCTTCCGACTTGTTGAGACTCGCTGCCGCAAGATAGTTCCTGGCTCGCGCCTCGTCTTCGAGTCCCGATATCAGCACGCCGTTCATCGCGATCTCGAGCAGCGGCGCGCCGCGCGCGCTCACCCAGGTTTCGACCTTGTAGCCTTCCATCGCGGTCTCCAGGCGGAAAGCGCTGCCTTCGAACAGCGGGCTGCGCTCGTAGGCGAGCACGTGCTGCGTGATCTCTGTGATCTTCTGCAGCTCGCCGCTGTACACCGGATACCGGTATTCGCGTCCGGGTGCGAGGCCGTGCAGCAGTGGGTAGAACGCGCTCGCCGCCTGCGGGTAGAGCGGCCCGGATACGTCGATCGTCTGCTGGGCGTCCTCTCCGCCGCGGGTCACGGTCACGACGAGACTGTTGCCCTTGCGCGTTCCCGCAACATTGAATTCGCTGTTGTCGATCACGTAGTCGTAGCGGAAGCGCACGATGTCAAGATCGTCGCGCACGACGTCGGTCGCCTTGAGATTGATCCGCTTGTCGAAGCCTAGAAAACGCAGCACGAACGCCGCCTCGGAGCGAATCTCGAATTCGCCCGGTGCCTCCTCGGCATGCAGGGCGGTGTGGCTGAATCCGATCTTCTCGCCGTTGAAGACGATGCCGGACCAGTACTCGTGGTCGGGCCATGCGGCGAGGGCGTACTGCGGCGGCGGTGAGGGCGCCTCGCCGGCACGCTGGAAGTACAGGCTCTGACAGCCGGCGAGCAGGACGGCGAGGGCTGCAGCAAGGAAGAGGCGTCTCATGCTCCGGAATCCTACGCCAACATCACTCCCGACGCGTCGAGCGGGGCTTTCGGCTCCGCCCGGCGTCGGATCGGGAATGCGGCGCCTGATGACGCTACCCGATCAGCGCGAGCCAGGGCACGGCGATGACAAGCAGCGCAGCGATGAACAGAACGCCGAAGACCGCACCGAGGCGCCAGTAATCCTTCGCCGGCAGGTATCCCGAGCCGTAGTACACGGGGCTGGGGCCCGTCGCGAATGGTGTCAGCACGCCCATGATCCCGAGCGTGAGGCAGAGCAGCAGCGCGAACTCGGGCAGGTTGATCCCGGGGATCGCCGTGCCCACGGCCAGCATCACGGGAAGCATCGCGGTGACGTGCGCCGTGACACTCGCGAACAGGTAGTGGGTGAAATAGAACACCAGCACCAACAGCAGCATCGCGGTGAACGGCGAGAAGCCGCTCATGTGCGAGCCGACGGTGTCCGCGAACCATTTCACGAACCCCACCTTGTTGAGGCCGTCGGCGAGCGCGACCAGCGTCGCGAACCACGCCAGCGTGTTCCAGGCCGCCGAATTCTTGACGATGTCCTCCCAGCTCACGACTTTGAGCACCAGCATCAGCGAGATCACCACCAGCGCAACGGTGGTCGCGTTGATGGCATCGCCGCCGAAGATCCACAGCGCCAGCGCGAGGAGAACGAGCGCGGCGAGGGTGATCTCGCGGACGCTGAACGGCCCCATCTTGGCGAGCTCCTCGCCAGCCCACTTCGGGACCTCTTCGCCAGCCTTCACTTCCGGCGGATAGATCCAGTAGGTGAGCAGCGGAACCAGGATCAGCAGCGCGACGCCGATCGGCGCGAAGGCCAGGAACCATTGTGTCCAAGTGAGACTCACCTTGGCAGTCTTGTTGACCAGCTCGATTGCGAGCAGGTTGGGGGCGAGACCGGTCAGGAACATCGAGCTCGTCACGCAGGTCGTGGCGATCGCGACCCACATCAGGTACGAACCGATGCGCCGTGCCGACGGGTCGTTGGGCTTGCTGTCGTAGAGCGGCGGCAGATTGCGGATCACCGGATAGATGGTGCCGCCCGAGCGCGCCGTGTTCGAGGGCGTAAAGGGCGCGAGCAGCGTGTCGGCGACCACGACGGCGTAGCCGAGCGTCAACGTGCGGCGGCCCATCTTCTTCACCAGCAGCAGCGCGATGCGCCGGCCGAGCCCGGTCTTGTCGTAGCCCAGCGCGAACATGAACGCGCCGAAGATGAGCCAGACGGTGCTGTTGGCGAAGCCCGAGAGCTCCCAGGTGACCGCGGCGTTGAAGGCTTTGAAGCCAGGCTTGGCGAGCTCTTCCGGCGAAAAGAGCACGTACGGCGACAGCACGGCGACCGCGGTGAGACCGATCAGGCCGATGGCGCCGCCAGGCAGCGGCTCGAGCATCAACGCGACGATCACGCCGGCGAAGATCGCAAAGAAGTACCAGGCATGAGGTGCGAGCCCTGCCGGATGCGGCAGCAGCGCCAGCACAAGCGTCACGCAGATCGGAACGAGTCCGCGCCAGGCGATGTGCGGAGCCCTTTTCGGCAGTTCCGCAACCGCGGTCGGTGCGACGGAGTGGTCAGAAGCGATGGAAACGGCCATAGAAGCCTCCCTAACGTTGTGCCTGAGCGGCGCACCGTGCTTCGCGGGAACGCTTCCATCAGCGCGCCCGAGAATGCCTCGAGCATCGCCCAATCAGTGAGATTATCCCGACTTCACGCCGAGGCCGCGTTGACCCCGGTCAATGTCGATGCGCGCGCCCCGACGCCGTGATGCACGAGGCTCTGGAACGAAGCTAAGCGCGCGCAGCGATCAGCTCAACGCCGGCACCGAAATCGCTGCGCCGTGGATCGCGCGCGAGTCGGGCGAGGCGAGGAACACGATCACCTTGGCGAGGTCCTCGGGCGCGACCCAGCGCGCCGGGTCGGCGCCGGGCATCGCGGCGCGGTTCTCCGGCGTGTCGATGATGGTCGGCAGCACGCAGTTGACGTTCACGTTCTTATCGCGCAGCTCGGCGGCCATCGATTCGGTGATGCGGATCACCGCGCTCTTGGCCGCGCAATAAGCGCCCATGTTGGCGACGCCCCGCTGCGCCGAGGCGGCCCCGACGTTGACGATCTTGCCGCCGCCCGCTTCGATCATGAGCGGCACGACGGCGCGAACGCAATTGAGCAGCGTGCGCACATTGACATCGAGCATGAAATTCCAGTCGTCGTCGGACGTCGCGTGCACCGGTGTGCCCATGCGGAAGCCGCCGGCGATGTTGCACAGCACATCGATGCGGCCGAAGCGCTCGATCGCGACGCGCATTATGGCGTCGACCTTGCGCTGATCGAGGAGATCTGCCGGCGCAAACATGCGCTGCGCACCTTCGCCGCCGAAGGCGGACACAAGCGCCTCGCGGCGGTGACCAAACAGGACGAGATTGGCGCCGAGCTCTCCAAAGGCCCTGGCGACTGCGCGTCCCAGGTTTCCAGTGGCGCCAGTGACCATGACCGTGGATGACCCCTCTCCCCTCGGGAGAGGGGCAGGCGTGAGGGAAGAGCTTGGCGACATGGTGCTTAACAGGTCTCGCGAGCCGGCAAAACCGTGCCCGCGCACTCGCCGAATCCGATGTTGCGAAATCCCGCCCGCTCGCAACGTCCGCGCAGGATCACGCTGTCGCCGTCTTCCAGAAAGCCGCGGGCCTCGCCGTTGGCGAGCCGCAGCGGCTGTTTTCCGCCAAGGGTGAGCTCGAGCAGCGAGCCTCCCTGACCCGGCTCGGGCCCGGACTGCGTGCCGGAGCCAAGGAGATCGCCGCACTGCAGGTTGCAGCCGTTCACCGTGTGATGCGACACGAGTTGCGCCAGCGTCCAGTAGCTGTCGCGGAAGTTGGAGCTCATCAGGCGCTGCGGAGGCAGACCGGCTTTACGCATTGCCGCGGTCTGCAATTCGACCCCGAGCGAAATGTCGATGCCGCCCGACTCGCGGTTGGGAACGGAATCCAGATAGGGTAGCGGCTGTGGATCGCCCTCGGGACGACGGAACGGCGCGCGGAAGGGTGCCAGCGCCTCGAGCGTGACGATCCACGGCGAGATCGTGGACGCGAAGCTCTTCGACAGGAACGGACCGAGGGGCTGCGCCTCCCACGCCTGAACGTCGCGCGCGCTCCAGTCGTTGAGCAGCACCAGCCCGAAGACGTGATCTTCGGCATGCTCGATCGGCACCGGCTCGCCCAACGCGTTCGACGTGCCGACGAAAGCGCCGAGTTCCAGTTCGTAGTCGAGCCGTCGCGTCGGCCCGAAGCTCGGGGTAGCGTCATCCGGTGCCTTGAACTGTCCCAGCGGCCTTCGAAAGCTTTGAGGGCTTGCGCCGATCGAGGAGGCGCGCCCGTGGTAGCCGATGGGTACCCATTTGTAATTGGGCAGCAGCGGGTTGTCGGGCCGGAACAGCCTGCCGACGTTGGTCGCGTGATGAATCCCGCTGTAGAAGTCGGTGTAGTCGCCGATGCGGCAGGGCAGGCCCATGGTCACGTCGGCCTGAGAGACGAGGTAGGAGCCCAGTGCGTCGCGCTTCTTGCTCTCGCGGCGCAACGCCTGTGAAATCGCCCGTCGCAGCGCCGCGCGCGCTTCGGCGCCGGCCTGCATCAGCCGCTCCATGTCGTCGGTATCGATGAGCCCGGCCCGGCGCAGGTCCAGCACCTGATCGCCGATCGCGACACCGATGCTCCAGCGCGGTTCCCCGGCGCGTCGAAACCGTCCGAACGGCAAGTTCTGGACAGGAAAGTCCGTCACCGAATCGTTCGCCGATTCGACCCAGCTCTTGAGCGACGGATCGTGCGTTTCGTCGAGCTTCGTGCTCATCGAATGGCACCCTCCGTCGGGTCAAGATGGCTTGTCAAGCGGCCTCGATGACGCCGCGGCGCAGCTGATCGCGCTCCATCGATTCGAACAACGCCTTGAAGTTGCCCTCGCCGAAGCCCTCGTCGCCCTTGCGCTGGATGAACTCGAAGAACACCGGCCCGAGCAGCGTCTGCGAGAAGATCTGCAGCAGCAACCGCTGCTTGCCTCCCTCGGTGGTGCCGTCGAGCAGAATGCCGCGCGATTGCAGCTCGGCTGCCTTCTCGCCATGGCCCGGGAGCCGCTCGTCGAGCATCTCGTAATAGGTGGCCGGTGGTGCGCTCATCAGCGGCGCTCCCGCAGTGCGCAGGCTGTCAACGCTCCCGAGCAGATCATCGGTCAGCATCGCGATGTGCTGGATGCCTTCGCCGTTGAACTTCATCAGGAACTCCTCGATCTGGCCGGTGCTCTTCGAGGCCTCTTCATTGAGCGGTATGCGGATCCTGCCGTCCGGCGCGGTCATCGCCCGCGAAGTAAGCCCCGTGTACTCGCCCTTGATGTCGAAGTAGCGCAGCTCCCGGAAGCCGAAGATCCGCTCGTAGAATTCCGCCCAGTACGCCATGCGGCCGCGGTAGACGTTGTGGGTAAGGTGATCGATGAGCCTCAAGCCGTGTCCCTTCGGGTGGCGGTCGACCCCGTCGATGAACTTGAAGTCGATGTCGTAGATCGACGCACCGTCGCCGAAGCGGTCGATCAGATACAGCGGCGCTCCACCGATCCCCTTGATGGCCGGCAGGCGCAGCTCCATCGGGCCGGTGGGCATGTCCATCGGCTGCGCGCCGAGCTCGAGCACCCTGTGATAGGCGAGGTGCGAGTCCTTGACGCGGAAGGCCATGCCGCAAGCCGACGGGCCGTGCTCGGCGGCGAAGTACGCCGCTGCGCTCTTGGGCTCGCGGTTGACGATGAAGTTGATCTGGCCCTGGCGATATAGCGATACGTCCTTGGAGCGGTGACGCGCGACTTCGCTGAAGCCCAGCATTCCAAGGACCGGTTCAAGGACATTCGGCTCGGACGAAGCGAACTCCACGAACTCGAAGCCGGTAAGGCCCAGCGGATTCTCGAAAAGATCAGTCATTGCGGTACTCCTCGTCGCTGATGGCCGCCAGAGACGATGCGACCACAGGGGCGCAATCTGTGTAAGGATACCGACTGGCGAGCCACATATCGAGACCCGATCGGCGTGAGCAAGGCACCGGCTGCCCGCGGGTCATGAGGCGTTGAGCATTCCGGTGTTTTCGGCACAATGTGCGCGGCCTCCATCATCGCAAAGATCAACAAGGAAGCGACATGTCCTCGTGAAACCCGCCCGGCATCCCACGGCTCTGCGGACTTGGCAACTCCTTCGCGATGCCGGGATCGACACTCGCGTCGTCGAGTTCGAACAGCCGACCCGCACCAGCGCCGAGGCGGCCGCCGCCATCGGCTGCTCGGTTGCCGAGATCGCCAAGTCTGTCGTGTTTCGGGGCAGGAACAGCGGCCAGGCAATCGTCGTCGTGACCAGCGGCGACAATCGGGTGAGCGAGGCCAAGGTTGCGTCAAAGATCGGCGAGCCGCTGGCACGCGCCGACGCTGATTTCGTGCGCGCGAGCACCGGCTACGTCATCGGCGGCGTTGCGCCGATCGGCTATTCGCAGCCGGTCAAGCTGTTGCTCGACCAAGACCTTCGACGCTTCGAGACCGTGTGGGCAGCGGCGGGCACGCCATTTTCGGTGTTTCCGATCAAGCCCGACCAGCTCGGAAGGCTGACGGGAGCCGACTGGGCAGACATCCGACAGTGAGCCCGGCGCGAAGCTTCGGCACCCGATCCCGGTGACTCGGATCGCCGGGAGCTGCTACGCCTGCGCTGTCCGGGCCACGCTCTGGCGCTCAGTGCCGCGTGCTGACTTTTCCTGAGCTTTTCGACTTGGGGGAAGTTGCTTCGACCAGCAGGGTGAAGGTGCGCTGCTCATTCGGATTCAGCGCGCCCACGCCGATGAGTCGATGGGCGATTTCTTCTCCCCGGTCGTTATGTATCGACACGGCAACGGTGTATTCCCAGGGCTCGCCGTCCGCGGGATGCCGGATGCTGCCTTCAATGCGCAGTGGCGTGAGCGCTGGCGCCGGTGATTGATCGGTCGCGTCCGGATCAAAGCGAAGATAGTGCCGGCATGCCGGACACACAGCCGCGCTTTCGAGGATGGTCTCTCGACAGTGCGGACACTCTCGAGTCGCCCCCGGGGTGCCCGGGCGCGCGCTGCTCATGAGGCCGCGCCGCCGCCCGCGCCTTGGCCGTTGCCTGGCTTGCCGGGTTTCCAGCCCTTGCCGTCGTCCCAGCCGAACTCCACCTGGCCGCGCATGCGCGCACCCGCGGCGACTGTCAGCGAACGGGTCTTGATGTCGCCGATCAACACGGCGCTCTGCAGCAAATCGACGCGCGAGGCTTCCTCGATGTTGCCTTCCAGTTCACCGGCGATCGTGACTTTGTCGGCGCGCACGCCGCCGGTCAACTTGGCGCCGACCTCGACGGCGAGATCGCCCTGGACACTGACGTCGCCCTTGAACTTCCCGGCGATGCGCACGCTGCCTCCGCCTTCGATCTTGCCTTCGATGGTGATGTCGGCGGCGATGAGCGATTCCTTTCGAGTCAGGGCGGTCTCGACGGGAGCCGGAGCGGCGGCCGGGCTGGGGGAGAACGCTGGCTTCAACGGAGCGTAGGACTGGGCCGGCTCCTTCGGTTGTTCGGGCGCAGGCGTCGGAGTCGTGGCCAGCCGGGTGGCTGTGCTGTCTTTCCAGAGGGACATTGTATAGGCCTCTCGTGAAGATGGGTTGTTAGGCTAGCTCCAAAGTGGGGGTGGAGGCAATTCAAATCCGACCGGCGTGCTCGCGCGGGCCCTCGAAGGACAGCTCATTTGCCTCCGAAGGGGCGTTGCCGAGGCTGCAGCAGGCATTCCGTGCAGCGGCGCGAATTGTTGTTCGTACACAGGCCTGAAGCCGGCGGTGGCAGCGTCCAAGGCTGCATCCAAGGCGATTGCGTGATGAGAGGCGCTTCGGATTGGCAACCCCGCGGAACTGTCGTAGTCTTTGCCGATGGCGAACGAAAAAAAATCCAGGCTTCGCGGGATCGTGCGGCGGGCGGATCCCGAAAGCAGGCCTCGCGGCGGGGATGTCGAATTCTCGCCCGACTACACGGTAACCAGCACTTCGGACGGAGGCGGGAGAGTTCTCACTCACGTCGAAGTCATCCTTTGCTTTTGGGGAAGCTTCTGGAGCAGGACCCCGCCGCCATCTCCCTCGAGCAATGACTACCAGACCGCGATCACAGGCATCGTTACCGGGCCGTACATGGGAAGCCTCGCGCAGTATCGGGGCATCGGCCCGGGAACGGTGATCTACAGCGAAATCAACAATACGAGCGATCCTGTCAATGGATTTGCGGATTCCGACGTGGCCAACATGCTCAAGGGCCGGTTGCAGACCACGGCCATGCCCCCGCCCATCGCGGGCCATGACCGATTCTATGCCGTCTTCCTGCCGGCGGGCATCCTCAATGTGAACCCGGCGCTCGCCGGTGAGCATCGAAGCTTCACGTTCAATGGCGTGACCGGATACTACGCCTGGGTCGAGAACACCGGCACTCTGACCGGCCCCGCTTGCGTGACCAAGGTCTTTTCGCACGAGCTCGTCGAGGCGTGTTCGAATCCGAATGTCGATACTCTGAACGATGGCATCACCGTCGCTGGCGTAGGGGTTGCGGAAGACGAAATAGCAGACGCCTGCAACAACCAATACGCAACGGTCGACGTGAGCGGCATCCAGTGCTCCGTCCAGGCCTACTGGAGCGGGGCCGACAACGTATGCATACTGCCGTTGTCGCAGGGTGACAACTATGGGGGCTTGTGGTGGGCCTACCCTGCGGGGTCTGAATCGGGATGGGGCCTGAACTTCGCGCACCAGGGAGATGTGATCTTCGTCACCTGGTTCACCTACGACGCCAACGGCAAGGCGTGGTGGCTGTCCATGACGGCGAACAAGACCGCTCCAGGCACGTACAGCGGAACGCTTTACCGAACCATCGGACCGTCGTTCTTCAGCGCGTTCGTGATGCCGGCGGCGGCAACCGCTGTCGGGAATGGAACGCTGACTTTCAGCGGTCCCACCCAGGGAACGTTTGCGTACCAGGTGAACAACGGAGCCAACGTGGCTGCGCAGACCAAGCCGATCGTGCTGGAGAGCTTCGGCGCGGTGCCGACCTGCGTTTGGGGGCGGCAGACCGACCTCACGACGGCGACGAACTTCCAGGACCTGTGGTGGGCCGCTCCCGCGGGATCCGAGTCTGGCTGGGGGGTGAACCTGACGCAACAGGGGACGACGATCTTCGCTACCTGGTTCACCTACGACTCCAACTCCAACCCGCTGTGGCTCTCGGTCACCGCGCCGCAGACCGCGCCGAGGACGTTTTCCGGGACGCTGTATCTGACCAACGGGCCAGCATTGGGCTCGACGCCGTTCGACCCGACCCAAGTAGGACGCAGGGCCGTCGGCCCGGCGACCTTCAGCTTCAGCGACGGCAACAACGGCACGTTCGCTTTCAACGTCGATCTCGGCGACGGTGTGAACATAGGCAATCGGACCAAGGCCATCACTCGGCAGGTATTCCGCGCGCCTGGCACCGTCTGCCAGTAGTGAGTGTTGCTCTTCGAACGGTGCGAAGCCGGGTCGGGCAACGTCGGGTCGTGAGCCAGTCGGCGCGCCAATCTGGCTGATCTCCCCGCTCTCCAACCATCGCTTGAGCGCCTCAAGCCGCTATTCGACAAACAGCAGCGCCGGACACTCCAGATAGCCCTTGAGCGCCTGAACGAACTCCGCGCCGTTCGCGCCGTCGATGACGCGGTGGTCGAACGACGACGAGAGGTTCATCAGGCGGCGCGGCACGATCGCGCCGCCGAGCACAACCGGCCGCTCGACGATCTTGTTCACGCCGATGATGGCTACCTCCGGTGCATTGATTACCGGAGTGGTGACGATGCCGCCCGTTGGGCCGAGACTGGTGATCGTGATCGTCGATCCAGAGAGCTCGTCGCGGATCGCCTTGCCCGAGCGCGCCGCCTGTGCCAGACGCACCACTTCGGCTGCGCTCCCCCACAGGTCGCGCGCCTCGGCGTGCCGCACCACCGGCACCATCAGCCCGGCGTCGGTCTGCGTCGCGATGCCGATATGCACCGCCTCGAAGCGGGTCACGATGCCCTGCTGGTCGTCAAACCGCGCATTGATCTGTGGAAACGCGGGGACGGCGAGCACGATCGCTCGCATCAAGAACGGCAGGAAGGTGAGTCGGCCGCGCGTCTCGGCGAAGCGATCGTTCAACTTCGAGCGCAGGACCTCGAGCTCGGTGACGTCGACTTCCTCGACGTAGGTGAAGTGCGGAATCCTGAGCGATTCCTGCGTGTGCATCGCAATCTTCCGGCGCAGTCCGATCACAGGGACCGCGTGTTCGCCCTCGCGCTCGGCATAGCGCTGGGCGATGGCGGGTTTGGCACCGCCGCCTGCCGAATGTCGTACGAGGTCCTCGTGCGTGACTCGTCCTTCAGGCCCGGTCGCACGGGCATGCGCGAGCTCCACGCCCAGCTCGCGCGCGTGGCGCCGCACCGAAGGCGACGCGAGCGGCTTCTTCTCGCTCGGTGGGGTCTGCGGTAGCGCCACGCGCGGGGCTGGTGCGACCGACGGAGGCCGGGCCGCGGACGGCGGCGACGAAGGCACAGCGCGCGCGGGAGGCGCTTTCGGAGGCCGAGCTTCGGCAACCGGCACGCGCTCGCGGTTTTCGGCAGCGCTCGCAGGCGCGGCGCTCACAGCAGCAGCGCCCGCAGCCACCATCTCGAGCCGCGCGAGCTCGCTGCCGACTGCAAGGGTGTCGCCTGCGTTGCCGTGGGTGGCGATCACCTTGCCCGCGACCGGGGAGGGAACCTCGACGGTCGCCTTGTCGGTCATCACGTCGGCAAGCGGCTGATCCTCGACCACGGTGTCGCCGGGCCGCACGCGCCACTCCACCAGCTCGACCTCCGCGATGCCTTCGCCGATGTCCGGCACCTTCACCACGTGGATGGCCATCTCAGGCCTCCCGCCGGGCCGCCCCGAGGGAGGCCTTTGCCCCCTCTGGGGCCGGCGAGCGAAAGCGAGCCCGGGGGTCCATTCAAGTCTCCATCACGCGCTTGAGCGCCTTGCCCACGCGGTCCGGGCCAGGAAAGTAGGCCCACTCCTGCGCATGCGGATACGGCGTGTCCCATCCGGTAACGCGCTCGATCGGTGCCTCGAGGTGGAAGAAGCAGTGCTCCTGCACCAGCGCCGCGAGCTCGGCGCCGAAGCCGCTCGAGCGCGTCGCCTCGTGGACGATGACGCAGCGGCCCGTTTTCTTCACCGAAGCAACGAGCGTGTCGAGGTCGAGCGGCCACAGGCTCCGGAGGTCGATGATCTCGGCGTCGATGCCGGTCTCGCGCGCCGCAGCCTCCGACACCCACACCATCGTTCCGTAGGTGATCACGGTCACCGCGGTCCCCGCGCGGCGCACGGCGGCCGATTCGAGGGGCACGACGTAGTGATCCTCGGGGACCTCCGCGAGCGGGTGACCTGTCCAGGGCACCAGCGGCCGCTCGTGGTGACCGTCGAACGGCCCATTGTAGATGCGCTTGGGCTCGAGGAAGATCACCGGATCGTCGCACTCGATCGATGCGACCAGCAGGCCCTTGGCGTCATGGGGATTCGACGGCATCACCGTGCGCACACCGCAGACGTGCGTGAACAGCGCTTCGGGGCTCTGGCTGTGGGTCTGCCCGCCGTAGATGCCGCCGCCGCAGGGCATGCGGATGGTGATCGGCGCGGTGAAATCACCGGCGGAGCGATAGCGCAGCCGCGCTGCACCCGATACGATCTGATCGTAGCCGGGATACATGTAGTCGGCGAACTGGATCTCCGCGACGGGGCGAAGGCCGTACGCGCCCATGCCGATCGCAGCGCCGACGATGCCGCCCTCGGCGATCGGAGAATCGAACACACGCGATCTGCCGTACTTGGCCTGCAGCCCGTCCGTGCAGCGGAACACGCCGCCGAAATAGCCAACGTCCTCGCCGAACACGACCACGTTGTCGTCGCGCCCGAGCATGACGTCGAGCGCCGAGCGGATCGCCTGCACCATCGTCATCGTGGCCATGGTCAGCCTTCCAGGAGCTGCTCGCGCTGGCGCTTAAGATGCGCAGGCATGTCCTTGAAGACGTCGTCGAACATGGTCGAGGCGTCGTGGACGTGGCCCGAGACGAGCGTACCGTAGCTCTCCGCGGTCTTCTGTGCCGTGATGACCTCGGCCTCGACTTCCTTCTGCACGCGGGCATGCTCTTCGTCTGACCATGCGCCGAGCTGGGTCAGGTGCTTCTGCAGCCGCGCAACCGGATCGCCCAGCGGAAAGCGCGCCCAATCGTTGGCGGGCCGGTACCTCGAAGGATCATCCGCCGTGGAATGCGCGCCCGCGCGGTAGGTGATCCACTCGATGAGCGTCGGGCCGATGCCGCGGCGCGCTCGCTCCGCCGCCCAGCGCGAGACGGAGAGCACCGCGAGAAAATCGTTGCCGTCCGCGCGCAGCGACACGATGCCGTTGCCCAAGCCCCGCGCGGCGAAGGTCGCCACTTCGCCGCCGGCGATCCCCTGGAACGAGGAGATCGCCCACTGGTTGTTGACGATGTTGAGGATCACCGGCGCGCGATACACGGCCGCGAACGTGAGCGCGTTGTGGAAGTCGGGGGCCGCCGTCGCGCCGTCCCCGATCCAGGCCGAGGCGATGCGCGTGTCGCCCTTGATCGCCGAGGCCATTGCCCAGCCCACCGCCTGGATGTACTGCGTGCCAAGGTTGCCGGCGAGCGAGAAGAATCCGTGCCGCTTCGAGGTGTACATCACGGGCATCTGTCGCCCGAGCACCGGGTCGCGCTCGTTGGAGAACAGCTGGCACATCATGTCCACCAGCGGATAGCCGCGCGTGATCAGGATTCCCTGTTGGCGGTAGGTGGAGAAGCACATGTCGTCGGGCGCTAGCGCTGTCGCCTGCCCGACGCTGACCGCCTCCTCGCCCAGGCTCTGCATGTAGAACGAGATCTTCTTCTGCCGCTGCGAGGTCAGCATTCGCGCGTCGAAGACGCGAGTCTTGAGCATCGCGCGCATCCCGTTTCGCAGCAACTCGGGATCCGCGTGGGGGTCCCAGGGGCCAACGGCGCGCCCCTCGTCGTCGAGCACGCGCACCATCACATCCACCAGGTCGCGGGTCTGCGAGGGTCGCGTATCGATGGGAGGCTGACGCACGGCGCCGGCACGGGTGATGCGGAGGTACGAGAAATCGGTCTCCTGCCCGGGGCGCGCCGGCGGCTCCGGGACGTGCAATTGCAACGGGGAGTACGGGCTCATCCGTGATTCTCCAGACTGGTCATCTAGGATTGATTGCCATTCGGGGCGCTGTGCGAGTCTGGCACCATCGCGTCCGGCCAGGCGCTGCACGATTACGCGGCTTGTGCCTTGGTCCAGCTCTGAACGTGCCTCGTTTTACTCGCCCGTCGTGTCAAAATCAACCTGCGGGGAGGAGTGAGCTGCGTAGTGCCGGATCACAGCTTCAACGGTTTCCAGTAGCCGGTGAGCTCGAGGTAACCGCGTCCGACTTCGCGTCCCGAATCGATGGCGCGCACCGCGCCTTCCCAGTAGACCGTGCCGGTTCCTGCGCGCGCGTCGAGCTCCTGATCGTCCATGAGGGGCTCTATGGCCAATTGCAGGCGGCCGGCCCGCACCGCCATCGCCACCGGGTACTCCGCCTGCGTGCGCGGCGAGCGCCAGTGCCGCTCCGCGGCGAATCCAATCTCGCCGCGCTCGAATGTGCTTACGCTTCCGCTTCCCGAGCGATACGTGCCGCCGGCCCACACCGTGGCACCGAAGCGATCGCGTATGCGAAAGGCCATCAGCGCGCCGCCGTCGTCGAGGTTGAGGCCGACCCAGTCCCAGCCCGACGCGCCAGGTGCGAGCGGCTCGCTCGACCATTCGTGGTCGAGCCACGCGATGCCGGTGACCTCGGCATCACGGTCAGGAGTGGCGACTCGGCCGGACACGGCGAGCTGCGGCTCGCTGTAGTAATAGCTCGCCTGGCGTGCAGCCGGACCCTTGCGGGAGTAGCCTTCTTCGCCCTGCGCCAACACGCCTTGCGTGGACGTGAAACGCAGATCCAGCGAAAGATCCCGTGCGCTGATGCGCGCGACGTACGCCACGCCGTTCATCTTGAGCGACCAATCGTCGATCCAGACCGCGGTCGTGCCCTCGGAGGCATCGGCAAGACCGAAGCCCGCGCGCGCCGCGCGCTGATCGTGGCGCAGCCGCCCGTGACGCGGATCGGCGACCGCGACATGCACGAACAGAAGCTGCTTTGGTGCGAAGCGACTGGAGTTGTCCTCTGCGATGCGCGGCCGGTTGCGAAAAAAGGTGACCTGGATGCCCGAGGCGACTCCATCAGGCTCCCTGACCCAGCCGGTGATGTACCACCATTCGTTGCGGAAGATCGGATGGCTGCCGAAGTCGCGCGGGAACCGAAGCATCTGGCCGGCGGTAACCTCGGGATACTCGTCGGCGGCGGACGCCGGCGCCGAGAGCAGCGCCAGCGGGCTCGCCAGAAAATTCCGCCTTTTCATCGCCGCCTCACGTCAGAAGCTGCCTCACCAGTCGTCCTTCACGGCGCGCACGACATCGTCGTCCATCGCCTTGCGGCCGCTGGCCCACGCGGTCAGCGTCGACAGCGCGAGCACGACCAACGCGGCAATGGCCAGCGTCCTCCACGGCAACGAAAGCTCCATGCCCCAATGGAACGACTGCCGGTTGACCACGTGGATCAAGACGACGCTGATGAGCGTGCCGAGGACGAGTCCGACTGCCAGTCCGATTGCGCTCAAGATCAGCCCTTCGCTCGCAAGCATCGTGCCGACCTGTCGCCGGGTCATGCCGATGTGGCGAAGCACGCCGAATTCGCGCCGCCGCGCGAGCACGAGCGCACCGAAGGACGACGACAACCCCAGCAGCCCTATCGCCACCGCCGCCAACTCGAGCGCATAGGTGACGGCGAAAGTGCGGTCGAAAATCTTGAGCGAGAACTCGCGAATCTCTCCCGGTGTGGCGATCTCCAGCCGGGCGCCTCCGGGAATCTCTCTCGCGATCGCCTGAGTCACGTCGTCCAGCGTGGCCCCCGGCGTGAGCCAGAGTGCCGCGTTGGTCGCCGTGCGATCTCCAGTCAGCGCGGCATAGCGATCGCGCTCGATGATCAGCGCTCCTTGTGGCCGCGCGTAATCGCGCCACACACCGGCGACGATGAATTGTGCCGCCTTGCCCGCGATCGGAAGCTCCACCACGCTGCCGATGGTAAAACCGTAGAGGTCGGCCATCGCCTCGTTTGCCCACAGCGGCGGGGATGCGTCCGGCGGCAGACTCGGCAACGCGGTCACCAGCACCAGCCGCTGTGCCGCATCGGCGACGTCAATCGTGCGGGCGAGCAAAACGATGCGCGGCCGCGAAGGATCGAGCAGGAGCTGCTGCTCGCGAAGGAACTCGGCGCGGCGAATTCCAGGCAGCGCTGCGATCCGCGCCTGATCGTCCGGCGTGAGATAACCCGTGTCGCCTGCGGCCGCGGCGCGCACGTACACATCGGCCGGCAGAACGCGTTCGAGCCACGCGTCGAGCGCGTCGCGAAACGAAGTGACCATGATCGCCATCGAAGCCATCAGGCTTAAGCTGGCGACGATCGCCACCAGGCTCAGCGCCGCCTGCCCGGGAGCGCCGCGAAGCTGCAGCAACGCGAGCCGTCGTGGCGCATCGTGGGGCGTGATCATTGCATCGAGAAGAAGCGACGCGAGCCGAGGCATGAGCATGAGCGTCCCCGCGAGCAAAAGCGCGATCGCGACGTAACCGAACAACGGCAGTCCCGTCACCGGAGGCAGCAACGTCGCGAGCGCTCCAAGAGTCAGCGCGGCGAGACCCGGCCACGCGGGCCGCAGCCGCACGAACGCCCGCTCCTCATCGCCCGGTTTGAGCGCAAGCGCCGGAGAGGCGCGCGCGGCCTCCAGCGCGGGAAAGAGGCAGCCCAGCATGGCTGTGGCCACTCCGAGAACGAAACACAGGGACAGCGCAATCGCGCTCGGCGAGAGCGTCGGTGCAACGCCACGAAAGTACCCCGATCCGAGATCCGGCCCTGCGACGCGGATCGCGGCTTCGGCGAGCAGGAATCCGCCGGCAAGGCCCAGCGCGCTGCCAACTGCACCGAGCAAGGCGCCTTCCAGGAGCAGGCAGGCGAGAAGTCGCCTGCGCGTCAGGCCCAGCACCCGCAAGAGGGCAAAGTGCGGGCGCCGGCGCACCACCGCCAGCGCCTGCGTCGAAAAGACCAGCAAGCCTCCGGTGAGCAACGCCACCAGCGCGAGTACATTGAGATTCACGCGATAGGAGCGCGACACGTTGGCGTTCGCCTGCACGGTCGTCGCCGGAGGCTCCGCCGCAACGCCTGCCGGCAGCTCACCGTGCACGCGCTCGCGAAACGATGCGACATCGGTCCCGGGCTTGAGCCGCAGATCGACGCGCGTGACGACCCCCAGGCGGTCGAACGCCCGCTGTGCGCCCGCGATATCCATCACCGCGATACGCTGCTCCCCGGCACCGGGGACCCATCCGACGACGCGAAGCGGCACTTCTCTCAAGCCGACCTGAAAATGCAGAACGTCACCGAGGCTCACGCCCAACCAGCGCGCCGCGGCGGGACTCAAGAACAGCGTGTCCGAGCGGAGCAGATCCAGACGGTCTTCGGGCTCGGCGATCAAGCCCGGCTGGGCGCCCACCGCGCGGAAGGCATCGACGCCGACGATCTTGAGCATTTCATCGCGTGCGCTCAACTTGGCGTCGACCTCGACGACCGGGCTCGCGAGCGCAACCTCAGGAAGACGCGCCAGCAGCGGGTATAAGCTCTCGTCAAAGCCGCTCCGCGGGCCGCGAACCTGTAAGTCGGCCTCGCCGGATAGCACCTGCACGCCGAGCGCGAGCTCGTTGATCGCTGAAGCCGTGATGAGCTGCACCGCGTATCCGAGCGCGACCCCGAGGGCAATCGCCAGCAGCGACAGCAGACTTCGCGTCTTGTTGTGCGCGAGCGAGCCGGTCAGAATCGCGCCGGCGGCGGAGATGATCGTAGCGTTGCCCACGGGTGCGGCTCAGCTCTGCTGCGCGATCTCGCGCAGACCCTGCTGCGTGAGCATCAGCGTGCGATCGCATGTCGCCGCGGCAACGCGCGAATGAGTGACGAGGATTCCCGCCGCGCCGTGCGTCTTCACCTGGTCGCGCAGTAGATCGAGCACCTGGCGAGCACTCTCTGCGTCGAGGTTGCCCGTGGGCTCGTCGGCGAGCACCAGGCGAGGGCTGTGCACGAGCGCCCTCGCGATCGCGACGCGCTGCAATTCTCCACCGGAAAGCTCGCTCGGACGGCTTGCGCCTCGTCCTTCCAGTCCCACCTCGGCGAGCATCGTCTCGACTCGAAGCTCGGAATCGCCGTGGTCGACGCCGAGCAGCGACAGAGGGAGCGCCACGTTCTGCGCGACACTCAAGTACGGCAGGATGTGAAATGCCTGGAATACGAACCCCAAGCGCTTGCAGCGGAGGAGCGTGAGCGCGTCGTCGTCGAGCCCGGTGAGTTCGAGCTCATCGAGCATGACCGAGCCCGAGTCAGGTCGGTCGAGCCCAGCGATCAGGTTGAGCAGCGTCGACTTGCCGCTGCCGGATTCGCCCATCACCGCAACGTAGTCGCCGTGATCGACCTCCAGATCCACGCCGGTGAAGACGGTGCGCGGGCGCGCACCACCATAGCGCTTGCTCAAAGCCCGAACGCGCAGCATGCAGCGAGCCTAACGGCCGCGCGCGATCGTGGCAAGCGTCGTGCCTGGTGCTGCGGGCGGCCGGAAAGCAAAGGCCCGCTTGAAGCGCGGGCCTTTCGACGTCGATAGTGCCTGCTGGAAACGCCGCCGGTTCAGCGCAACGCCTCAGTCATCTTCATCCTGGTCGTCGTCCTGATCGTCCTTCGGCGGCGTCGTCGCCACCAGTGAGCCGAACAGGCCATGCGATTCGTCCTGGGGCCCTGCGGTGAAGAACAGCGTGGTCTTGGGACCAGCGGCGACGCCGTTACCGAATTGGAGCGCCCACAGCCCGTCGATCTTCAGTGGCGGGCCGCCCGCGCTGTGCAGCACACCGCGGCGCTTGAACTCTCCGTTCCCGAGCAGCGCGTTGGGGTCGTACGCATGGATCTTGCCGTCACCGAAGTTGCCAATGAGAAGGTCACCGCTGAACTTGCCGAAGTTGGCTGGCGCCATCGCCAGCCCCCATGGCGAGTTGAGCGTCTCCCTGGATGCGACCCGACGGATCAACATCCCGTCCGTGGTGAACTCGTTAACGAATCCATGGCCCATGCCACGCACGTCGTCGTGGGCGTCGGCATCCTGCAAGGCGTAAGTAACGTAAATGATCCCGCCAACGTTCTGTATGCCAAACGGCGCGTAGCCCTTGGGGATTTTCGGATCAACGAATGCGTTCGGTTGCAGCACGAAGCTGTTGTCGTACTTGTCGACTTTGCCGTTGTGGAAATCGGTTGCGTAGAGAAAGTCACCGCCAGGGGTCGTGCAAGCGATCGCCAGGCCTTTGTAGACCTTGTCGGACGGCTGGATTGCAATGGTTGCCTTGGTGGAGGTAGGCGGGGGCGGCACGGCCGGGCTCCAGCCGGAAATGCTGCCATCCTCTCCTGCGAAGATGAATAATGCCGAACCCGTCGCACCCGTCGTTGCATCGGTAACTTTGAAACCCGTACCGCAATTGAAGACCGTCCCCGTGGGCACGCCGCCAGGAATCGTGACGGTGAGACTGCGTTTCGTCACTCCCGGGCCGCCGGCGCTGGTGTCGTAAAGCGTCGAAGTGCCGGTAGCATTGTTGGCGACCCACCACGGCGACGTGCTGCTCGATGTGAGCCCCCAGGAGTTGACCAGCGAGGAGTCCTGCAAGTCTGCGACTCCGGGCAGGTCAGAAACGAGGTTGTGCTGCAAGTAGAACTGCGCGGCGGCAGGATGCGCGCCGCACCAGAGCGCGGCGAACGACAGCAACGCCGTCGCCTGACGGATGCTGGGCATGAGCGTCTCTCCTTTCGAATCGAAACGGACTGCCAACGCCGGCGCCGGAGTCGACACCGTCGCAAACATGCGTTGACGATCGGATATTCCGGTGTTCGTGTCGGCGCTGAGCGAGATGATCGACGCGCCGCGAAAGGGGCCAAGCCCGTCGTGTAAGAGTTACGTGCCCCTTGCTACGCGAGATGAATCAGAGATGAATCACCCGTCGGCCTTGCGCGCAAGATTGGCGTTGCTCGGAAGATCGGAGCGGTTCGTACGCTGTAGACGTTCCAGGATTTCGAAAACGAGCATCCCCACGATCATCGCCGCTACGAAGACGACTGCCTTGGCCTGCCCGGCGCCAAGTGCAACCAGCGCCGGTCCGGGACAGAAGCCCGCGAGGCCCCAGCCCACGCCGAAGGCGAGACTTCCCAGGAGCAGGCTGGCATCGACATCGCGCGCTTTCGGGAGCTGCATCGGCGCGCCGAGCCACGATTGCGCGCGTTTCGCGGCCGCGCCGAACCCCACCATGCCGACCGCAACTGCGCCCGCCATCACCAAAGCCAGTGACGGATCCCAGGGTCCGGCCAAGTCGAGGAAGCCGAGCACTTTCGCGGGATTGAACATTCCCGACACGATGAGGCCCGCGCCGAAGATCAGGCCGACGATGAATGCTGCTCCCGTATAGAGCGTGCGTTTCACAGGCCGTGTCTCACCAGGAACACAGTGACGAAGCCCGCGAGCATGAAGGCAACGGTGGCGGCCAGCGAGCGGGGGGAGAGACGCGAAATGCCGCAGACACCGTGACCGCTGGTGCACCCCGCGGCGTAGCGCGTTCCGATGCCCACCAGCAGGCCGGCGACGATCAGCGTGGGATAGCCGGCATCGATCTGCATCGCAGGGAGCTGCGCGAGCGCCGCGTAAGCGAGCGGCGAGGCGAGCATGCCGATGACGAACGCGAGACGCCAGCCGATGTCGCCTGGGCTCGGCCGAAGGAGCCCGCCGACGATGCCGCTGATCCCTGCGACGCGTCCGGTAATCAATATCAGCAGCGACGCCGCGATGCCGATAAGAGTTCCCCCGGCGAGCGCGGTCGCGGGCGAGAACGAAGGCCAGTCCACATGCATGGGAGTATCTCCTCAGCGCCCGCAATAGATCGCGTACAGAGAGTGCAGCACGGCCAGCGCTTCGTCGTCGCGCACGCGGTAGTAGATTCGCTTGCCGTGGCGGCGGGTGACGACCAGACCCTCCGAGCGAAGCACGCCGAGTTGCTGCGACAGCGTCGGCTGGCGAATGCCGAGTAGATCCTCCAGCTCGCCGACGCACTTTTCTCCCTGTGCGAGCTGGCACAGGAGCAGCAGCCGATCCTCGTTGGCCAACACCCGAAGCAGCGAAGTCGCCCGTCCCGCCGCCCTTCGCAGAGCACCGGTATGCAGTTGAAGCGCGGGCACTTTGATCCTAAGCAAAGAAACCTTATTTAGTATATTGAAGCATATTATGTCAGTCAATATATTATGTGCGCTGCCGTGAATCGATGAATCGACGGCCGACGCCCCGACTGCATTCGAGGAGCTGACGCAGCCCGCGCCGACGCTCGTAGAGTGAACTCGCGAGACCCGCAGCGCGGCGATTAAGGAAGGCGCGCGTCGCGCACTAATGCGCGAGCGGAAGCTTGTGGCGGCCCGGTTCGGCGACGGACCCGGACTGGACGATCGAGTCCCAGTTGTCGCTCGAGGGCGGACTTGCAATCGCCTTGTTCGATATGCTTTCGCGCAACAGGTCGGCGGTTGCGGCGGCAGGCAGCGGACGACCCAGCAGGAAACCCTGAACCGTCGTGCAACCCAGGCGCAGGAGAAAATCGATCTGCGCCTGCGTCTCCACGCCTTCGGCGACGACGAGGAGCTTCAAGCTCTGCGCCATCGCCATCACCGCCCGTGTGATCGCCACATCGCCTTCGCTCTCTCCTGCGTCGCGGCTGAAGGACTGGTCGAGCTTGAGCTTGTCGAGCGGAAGCCGCCGCAGATACGCCAGCGACGAATAGCCCGTTCCGAAGTCGTCGATGGCGATCTTGACGCCCATGGCGCGCAGCTCGGTAAGCGTCTTGAGCGCCTCGTCGAAGTCCCCCATCAGCATCGATTCGGTCACTTCGAGCTCGAGATTGTCGAGCGGGACTTCGACGACTCGCGCGATCTCCCGGACGCGTTCGGCAAGCGCCGGGTCGCTGAACTGAACGCTCGACAGGTTCACCGCGACGGTCACCGCCGGCAGCCCCTGTTGCACCCACGCGTTGTGCTGGATGAGCGCGGTGACCAGCACCCACTCCCAGATGTCCATGATCAGGCCGGCTTCCTCGGCGATGCCGATGAAGTGCGCGGGCCCCAGCATGCCGAGCGTCGGATGGTTCCAGCGGATGAGCGCCTCGACGCCGACGATCTTGGCCGTCATCACTTCGATCTGGGGCTGGTAGTAGAGCTCGAACTGCCCCGCCTCGAGCGCCTTCCGGAGATCGTGCTCCAGCGCCAGGCGCTCCGCCGTCGCCGCGCGCATCGAATCGTTGTAGAAATAGTAGCGGTTTCTGCCCATCGCCTTGGCGTGGTACATCGCCACGTCGGCGTTCTTGAGCAGGGTGTCCAGATCGCCGCCGTCCCTGGGATAGAGGACGATGCCGATCGAAGCGGAGACGAAGACCTCCTGCGTGCCGATGACGATCGGCTGCGCCAGCGCAGCGAGCAGGCGCGTCGCGGCGCGCGACGCGTCCTGCTCGGTTTCCACTCCGTTCAAGAGCACGATGAACTCGTCGCCGCCCTGGCGGCAGACGTCCCGGTCGCCACCCTTGGCGCTGGTGTGGCCCGCCATGTCGTCGGGCCTCAGGCCCCGGGTGAGCCGCTGGGCGATCACGCGCAGCAGGTCGTCTCCCACGGCGTGTCCGAGCGTGTCGTTGATGCGCTTGAAATGGTCCAGATCGAGGAACATGATCGCGAAGGACTTCGCCCCGCGGCGGGCGGCCTCGAGCGTGTCGCCGAGCTTCTCGTGGAAGCGCGAGCGGTTCGGCAGCTCGGTGAGCACATCGAAGTAGGCGAGCCGGTGAATCTGCTGGATGGCCCGCGTGCGCTCGGTTGCGTCCTGGATCGTTCCGGTGACGCTGACGATCTTGTTGCTCGCGTCGCGCACGGCCTCGGCGAGCAGATGCACGTGACGCAGCTCTCCATCCTCGGCCGAGATCCGTACGTCGAGCCCTTCCGTGGCCGCGCCGCGCGCCAGCTTGACCATCCAGCGCCGGAACGCGCTGCGATCGTCCTTGTGAATGTAGCCTTCGATCGCTTCCCGACGAGGCTGCGGTTGCCCCACCTTGAGGCCGAAGATCCGCATGACCTCATCGGAGCAGTTCACTCCGTCCGTCGCCCGGTCCCAGTCCCAGGTTCCGACGCGCGCGATGCGCTGGATTCGGGCAAACTGTCCAGCCACGGTCCGACTCGCGTCGCATTCCTCCTGTGCCGCATCGCGGGCTGCCTTGAGCTGCTGCACGCGGTCGGCAACGGCACGGCGCAGCCCGCGGAGGCTGCGCCGGATCCCGTCCAGTCCGGCAAAGCGCCAATCGGGCGGCGGCTCTTCTCCGTCGCTGCCCTCCGAAAAACGCTGAACTTCGGCCCGCAGTCGGGCGATCGAGCGCGCCCATCGGTCACCGACGAAGATCAGGCCCGCGCAGGACAGAACAAAGACGCCGAAGGCGAAGGAAAGCCCGCTCAGCCAGCCGGCCGACAGGAGAGGCAGGAGCACGAGATTCGCGACCACGACCGTCGCCATGGCCTGCCCGGTGAAGCTGGAGAGGAAGGCCGCGCGCAGCCGGGCTGGCCACCTTTCGGCGGCTCGCGTGCTAAGGGGGTCCTGGTCGCCTTCCTTGCCCAACGCTCTTCTCCCGACTCCGGCGCGCTTAGCGTGGCGGAGGGCCCGCTTACGCTCCAATGTCAATCCAGCCTGAACTTCCCGCAAGTACCATGCCAACGGCGGCCGCTACGGGCCGCGCGAGTTCCCCGGGCAAGACCGACACAAATTGTCAATGTCGACCCCTCTGCGGCAACGGTCACGGGCAGCGGGCTCTGCCGTGAACTCAGTGAGGCCGGGTGCTCAGCGCGCCGCGGGGCGCAGAGTCAGGCTTTCCCAGCTCGAGGGCAGCGGCGCGCAGCCGCGGCAGAAACTTTGCCTATCTGCCGGCTTCCCCCGCACGGCCTCGGCGGCGATGCTCGTCGCGGCGACGACCTTGCCCTAATCCAGTCATCGGATGAGTGTGCGATTATCACGCGCACCGGCCGCCGCCCCCCATGATCGACAAGAACGTTGCCACGCCTGCCGCTGCCGTCGCCGATGTCTTCGACGGCGCGACGGTGATGATCGGCGGTTTCGGCTCCGCCGGCATGCCTTCGGAGCTCATCGACGCGCTGATCGATCACGGCGCGAAGGGACTGACCATCGTCAACAACAATGCCGGCAACGGCGAGACCGGCGTGGCTGCCCTGCTCAAGGCGAGACGGGTGAGAAAGATCATTTGTTCGTTTCCGCGCCAGGTCGATTCGTACGTGTTCGACGCGCTCTATCGCGCCGGGGAGATCGAACTGGAGCTGGTGCCTCAGGGCAATCTCGCGGCCCGGATCCAGGCGGCCGGAGCGGGCTTCGGCGCGATCTACACGCCCACGGGGTACGGCACGCTGCTCGCCCAAGGTAAGGAGACTCGCAACATCGAAGGCCGCAACTACGTGCTAGAGTACCCGATACGCGCCGATTTCGCGCTCATCAAGGCCGACCGCGGCGATCGCTGGGGCAACCTGGTCTACCGGAAAACCGCGCGCAACTTCGGACCCATTATGGCCATGGCGGCCAAATGCACGATCGCGCAGGTGCGCGAGCTCGTACCGCTGGGAGCTCTCGATCCCGAAGTCGTCGTCACCCCGGGCATCTTCGTCAAGCGCGTCGTGCCGATGGGGTCGGCACAGCGCTCGGTCGCCTGAGGAGGAGGCCCTGGATGAACCGGCTCCACCGCGAACAGCTCGCCGCGCGCGTCGCGCACGACATCTTCGAAGGCGCCTACGTGAACCTCGGGATCGGGCTGCCCACGCTCGTTGCCAATCATCTGCCCAAGGGGCGAGAGATCCTCCTGCAGAGCGAGAACGGCTTGCTGGGCATGGGACCGGCGCCCAAGCCCGGCGACGAGGACCCGGACCTCATCAACGCCGGCAAGCAACCCGTGACCCTTCTCACCGGCGGTGCCTATTTCCACCATGGAGATTCGTTCGCCATGATGCGCAGCGGTCGTCTCGATATCTGCGTGCTCGGGGCGTTTCAGGTCTCCTCCAGCGGCGACCTCGCCAACTGGCACACCGGCGCGCCTGACGCGATTCCCGCTGTGGGCGGCGCGATGGACCTGGCGATCGGGGCGCAGCGGGTGTGGGTGATGATGGAGCACCTGACGAGGAGCGGCGAATCGAAGATCGTCGCTCGCTGCACGTATCCGCTCACGGGCATCGGCTGCGTGAATCGCATCTACACCGATCTTGCGGTCATCGACGTCACGCCGCACGGGCTCGAAGTGATCGAGATCGTCCCGGGACTCGGCTTCGCCGAGCTCGAGCGGATGACCGGCGTCCCGCTGTCGGAGTCGATCGCACCTGCGGAAGCCTGAACGAGGGGTGCTTGATGGCCGAAGCGTATATCTGCGATGCGGTGCGAACCCCTTTCGGTCGCTACGGCGGCGTTCTCGCCGGCGTGCGCACCGACGACCTGGGCGCGATCCCCATTCGTGCGTTGGTCGAGCGCAACAAGGGCGTGGACTGGGCGAGCTGCGACGACGTGCTCTACGGCTGCGCCAACCAGGCGGGCGAGGACAACCGCAACGTGGCGCGCATGGCCTCCCTGCTCGCGGGCCTGCCGGTCGACGTTCCCGGGGCGACGGTGAACCGGCTGTGCGGCTCGAGCATGGATGCGATCGCATCCGCCGCGCGAGCCATCAAGTGCGGCGAGGCTGCCTTGGTCGTCGCCGGCGGGGTGGAAAGCATGTCCCGCGCTCCGTTCGTGCTGGCCAAGGCGGACACGGCTTTCTCGCGCGCGGCAAAGATCGAGGACACTACCATCGGCTGGCGCTTCGTCAACCCGCTGATGAAGGCCAAGTACGGCATCGATTCCATGCCCGAGACCGCCGAGAATGTCGCCTCCGAGTTCAAGGTTTCGCGGGAAGACCAGGACGCGTTCGCGCTCCGGAGCCAGCAGCGCGCCGCGGCGGCGATCGCCTCCGGACGCCTCGCCGAGGAGATCGTCCCGGTGGCGATCCCCCAGAAGAAGGGCGATCCGGTCCTCGTGGCGAGGGACGAGCATCCGCGCGAGACCACGCTGGAGGCGCTCGCCAAGCTCAAAGGCGTGGTGCGGCCCGAGGGAACAGTGACACCGGGCAATGCCTCGGGGGTGAACGATGGCGCCTGCGCGGTTCTGATCGCGTCGGAGGAGGCCGCGAAGCGCCACGGCTTGACCCCCAAGGCGCGCGTGGTCGCCGCCGCCGTCGCCGGAGTCGCGCCGCGCATCATGGGCTTCGGGCCCGCGCCCGCCATGCGCAAGGTGCTGGCTCGGGCAGGGCTCAAGCTCGCCGACATCGACTTGATCGAGTTGAACGAAGCCTTCGCCTCGCAGGCGCTCGCCGTGCTGCGCGATCAGGGCATCGCCGACGACGCGCCGCACGTCAATCCCAACGGCGGCGCGATCGCCATCGGCCATCCGTTGGGGGCGAGCGGAGCGCGGCTGGTCACGACGGCGATCTACCAGTTGCGGCGCAGCGGCGGCCGCTACGCGCTTTGCACCATGTGCATCGGCGTGGGCCAGGGCATCGCGACGATTTTCGAACGCGTATGAAACGCTAGAGGAGGAGCAGGCCATGAGTGATCTGGCGAATGGAGCCTCGAAACTGGGCCAGCAGGACCTGGCGATCGGCGAGGTCCTCGGCTACAGGCGACCTTATTTCAGGAGCCAGCCGGAGTATCTGTATCCGCCGTACAAGTCGACGGTCAAGCGTTCGCCGACGCGTCCGCTGGTGGTGCTGCCGCATACGCTCTCCGAGGTCACGGGGCCGGTGTTCGGCTTCGACGACGTCAAGCCCGAAGATGCCGACCTCACTCGCCAGCACGAGGGCGAGCCGCTCGGCGAGCGCATCATCGTCTCGGGGCGCCTGCTCGACGAGAACAGCAAGCCGGTGGCCAACGCGCTGATCGAGATGTGGCAGGCCAACGCAGCCGGTCGCTACCGCCACGCGGTCGACGACCACAACGCTCCGCTCGATCCGAATTTCAGCGGTGGCGGCCGCGTCCTCACCGACGCCGACGGCAACTATCGTTTCCTGACCATCAAGCCCGGCGCGTACCCGTGGCGCAATCACTACAACGCCTGGCGCCCGGCGCATCTGCACTTCTCCATATTCGGGGTCGGTCTCGCGCAGCGGCTGGTGACGCAGATGTACTTCCCCGGCGACCCGCTGATCCCCTTCGACCCAATGTACAACAGCGTTCCCGAAGAAAAGGCGCGCGAGCGGCTGATATCGAACTTCGATTGGGAGAGGACAACGCCGGACTTTGCCCTCGCCTTCCGCTTCGACATCGTGCTGCGCGGCCGCGAGCAGACGCTCATGGAAACCACGCGGAGCTAGCGGCCTGCACACGCATCACCGGACCAACGACTCGCAACCGGACATCGCCATGAGCCTTCTCACCACTCCGTCGCAAACCGTAGGACCGTACCTCAAGATCGGATTCGAGCATCTTTCCGTCGACGACCTTGCCGGGCAGGCGGTGAGCGGTGAGCGCATCGCGATCCAGGGGCGCTTGCTCGACGGCGACGGCAAGGGAGTCAACGACAGCGTGGTCGAGGTGTGGCAAGCGAACGCGTATGGCAGGTACGCGAGTCCCGAAGATCCGCAGAACAAGCCGGTCGAGCCGGGCTTTCGCGGCTTCGGCCGCATCTTGAGCGGGGCAGACGGCGGCTTTCGCTTCACCACCGTGAAGCCCGGCCGCGTGCCTGGACCGGGAGGCGCGCTGCAGGCGCCGCACCTGGTGGTGACGGTGTTCATGCGCGGCATTCTCAAGCATCTTCTGACCCGGATGTACTTTCCGGAGGAGCCGGCCAACGCCGAGGATCCCGTGCTCAAGCTCGTGCCCGCCGACCGCCGTCTGACGCTGGTCGCGCGGCGTGCGAGCGCCGGCGTGCTCGAGTGGAACATCGTGCTGCAGGGCCAGGACGAAACGGTGTTCTTCGATTTCTGAGCGTGCCTCGAGGGAGAAGGACCCGAGCGTGAGCGCGACGCGTTCGCAACGCCTGCTCGACCGTCAGTTCACCACCGACGAGATGCGGGCGGTGTTCTCCGATCACGGGCGATTGCAGGGCATGCTCGACTTCGAAGCCGCGCTCGCGCGTGCGGAAGGCATGAGCGGCGCGATCCCTGCTTCCGCGGTCTGGGCGATCGTCGAGTGCTGCCGGGCGGAGGCCTTCGACGTGGGGGCGTTGGCCGCCGCGGCGGCACCCGCGGGCAACCCGGCGATTCCCCTCGTGAAGGAGCTTACGACGCTGGTGGCCGCAGGCGACCCCGATGCGGCGCGCTACGTGCACTGGGGCGCGACCAGCCAGGACGCGATGGACACCGGGCTCGTGCTGCAGCTCAGGAGCGCACTGGAATGCCTCGCCCGCGACCTCGAGCGGTTGTCGCGCGCCCTAGCCTCACTTGCGCGCGCGCACGCAGCGACGCCATTGGCCGGCAGAACCTGGCTGCAGCAGGGCCCGCCGGTGACCTTCGGGCTCAAGGCGGCAGGATGGCTGTCGGCGATCGAGCGTCATCGTGCGCGTCTGGCCCAGACGCGCGAGCGCGTGCTGGCGTTGCAGTTCGGTGGCGCGGTGGGAACGCTGGCCGCGCTGGGCGAGCACGCTGAAGCGACCGCTGCGGCGCTCGCCAACGAGCTTGAGCTCGCTTTGCCCGAGCTGCCGTGGCACGCGCAGCGCGATCGCTTCGCCGAAGTGGCAACCACGCTCGGCCTCGTCGTCGGCACGCTGGGCAAGATCGCGCGCGACGTTTCATTGCTGGCGCAGACCGAGGTCGGCGAAGCCACCGAGCCGTCGGCGCCGGGGCGCGGCGGCTCGTCGACCATGCCTCACAAGCGCAACCCGGTCGCCTCGGCGATCGTGCTGGCGGCGGCGGTGCGCGTTCCCGCGCTGGTGTCGACGATGCTCGGCGCCATGGTGCAGGAGCACGAGCGGGGCTTGGGCGGCTGGCACGCAGAATGGGACACGCTTCCGGAAATCTGCACCCTGACCGCGGGAGCCCTGGCGCAAACCGTTGCAACCATCGAGGGACTGCGCGTCGACGCGTCGCGAATGGCTACCAACCTGGAATCGACCCGCGGCCTCAATCTCGCCGAGGCGGTGAGCGTCGAGCTCGGCAGGCAAGTCGGGCGCCAGGCGGCGCACGAGCTGGTCGAGCGGGCGTGCGAGCGGGCGGTGAACGAGGGGAAGCACCTCTCCGAAGTCCTCGCCGCGGACGCGAAAGTCACTGCGCATCTCTCGCGAGCCGCGATCGATCGCCTGCTCGATCCGCGCCGCTACACGGGACAGGCCGAGACCTTCGTGGCCCGCGCGCTGGCACAAGCGGAAGGCAAGCCATGACGACGGTCCACATTCGAGGCGGGCGCTTCAACGTCCGCATCGACGGCGCCGCCGCGGCGCCGGCACTGATGCTATCCAACTCGCTGGGCACCAACCTGGCGATGTGGGATGCACAGATACCCGCGCTCACGCGGCGCTTCCGCGTTGTCCGCTACGACGCCCGCGGCCACGGCGCGTCCGCGGTGACAGTGGGTCCGTACACGATGGAACAGCTCTCGCGCGACGTCGTGGCGCTGCTCGACGCGCTCAAGATCGAACGCGCGCATTTCTGCGGGCTGTCGATGGGCGGGATGGTCGGCATGTGGCTTGGCGCCAACGCGCCCGAGCGCATCGATCGGCTGGTCCTGTGCAACACCGCGGCGAAGATCGGTTCGCCGGAGGTCTACAACGCCCGCATCGACGCCGTACGCAAGGGTGGCGTGGCGAGTGTTGCGGACGCCGTGATCGATCGCTGGTTCACGGCGCCGTTTAGGCAGCGCTCGCCCGAGGCCGTCGCCAGGATGCGCGCCATGCTGACGGCGACCAGCGCAGAGGGCTACGCTGCGTCGTGCGCTGCGGTGCGCGACATGGACCTGCGGGAGACGCTGGCGAGGATCAAGCGGCCAACGCTGGTCATCGCCGGCACGCACGACCTCGCGACTCCGCCGGCCGACGGCCAGCGCATGGGGCAGGGCATCGATGGCGCCCGCTACGTCGAGCTCGACGCAGCGCACATCTCGAACGTCGAGGCGGCTGCTGTGTTCACCAAAGCCGTCACGGACTTTCTAACGAATTGAGGAGGTGCAATGGACGAACGCGAGCGCTACGAGGCCGGAATGAAGGTGCGCCGCGCGGTCCTGGGTGACGCGCACGTCGATCGCACCATGACCCGCCGCAACGATTTCAACACCGAATTCCAGGAGCTGATCACTCGCTACGCCTGGGGCGAGATCTGGACCCGGCCCGGGCTTCCGCGGCATACGCGTAGCCTGCTCACGGTTGCCATGATGGTGGCGCTCAATCGCGCGGAGGAGTTCCGGCTGCACGTGCGCGCGGCGTTCAACAACGGTGTGACGCGCGACGAGATCAAGGAAGTGCTCCTGCAAGCGGCGATCTACTGCGGCGTGCCGGCGGCGAACCACGCATTCCATCTCGCCGAGGAAGTCTTCGCGCAGATGGAGCAGGGCTCGCGCTGAAGACGGCGAGAGGTGGGATGCGGAAGCTGAGCACCCAGGTCGGGATCGTGGGCGCAGGCCCGGCCGGACTGTTGCTCTCGCACCTGCTCCATCTGGAGGGCATCGAGTCCCTAGTCGTCGAGAACCGCGGCCGCGACTACGTCGAGCGGCGCGTGCGCGCCGGAGTCCTCGAGCAGGGCAGCGTCGACGTGCTCAACCAGGCGGGAGTGGGTGAGCGTCTCGGGCGCGAGGGCCTCAGGCATCAGGGCATCGAGCTGCGCTTCGGCGGTTCCGGGCACCGCATCGATTTCCCGTCGCTCACCGGCGGACGCTCGATCACCGTCTACGGCCAGCAGGAAGTCGTCAAGGACCTAATCGCGGCGAGGCTCGCCGCCGGCGGCGCGATCCTGTTCGAAGTCGACGACGTCGCCATTCACGACATCGAATCGAGCGCCCCGCTGATCACGTTCCAAGACAAGGGGGAGCTGACCGAGGTCGCCTGCGAGGCCATCGCCGGTTGCGACGGCTTTCACGGGATCTGCAGGCAGGCGATCCCCCCGGGCGTGCTACGCGTATTCGAGCGGACGTACCCGTTCGCCTGGCTCGGCATCCTCGCCCAGGCACCGCCGACGCACGATGAGCTGATCTACGCCTACCACCAGCGCGGCTTCGCGCTCTACAGCATGCGCTCCCCGCAGATCACGCGACTCTACCTCCAGGTTGAGCCGGACGAGGAGATCGCCGACTGGCCCGACGACCGGATCTGGCGTGAGCTGCGCGCGCGCCTGGAAGGCGCCGACGGCTGGAGGCTGAAAGAGGGAGCGGTGCTGGAAAAGGGCGTCACCGGCATGCGCAGCTTCGTCGCCGAGCCGATGCAGCACGGCAGGCTGTATCTGGCCGGCGACGCCGCTCACATCGTGCCGCCAACGGGAGCCAAGGGCATGAATCTCGCTGTGGCCGACGTGCGCGTGCTGGCACGGGCGCTCACCGCATTCTTCAAGACGGGGAGGGGCGACCTGCTCGAAGCCTATTCGGCGACGTGTCTCAAGCGCGTGTGGCGCGCCGAGCACTTTTCTTGGTGGATGACCTCGACGCTGCACCGCTTCCCGGACGACGACGCATTCCAGCAGCGTCTGCAGCGTTCGCAGCTGGACTACGTCGTTTCGTCGCGCGCCGCGGCCGCTTCGCTTGCCGAGAATTATGTGGGCTTGCCCTTTGACTGACGGATTGTTCACGGCCTGCCCCAGGGCATCTTGGGTATCATGTGCTGAAAGACTCGGAGGTGGAGGGTGAGCGACACCGGCTTGTCCACGATCGGCGTTCAGGGCAACGCGCATATGAGGCTGCGCGTAAACGACGAACACGTCGAGGTTTCCTTCGCGCCGTACAAGACGCTGCTCGAGGTGTTGCGCGAAGATCTCGACCTCACAGGCACCAAGCACGGCTGCGAGCTGGGCGAGTGCGGCGCCTGCGCCGTTCTGATGGACGGCGAGCCGGTGCTCTCGTGCCTGGTGCTCGCGCTGGAATGCGAAGGTCGCGCGATCGAGACGGTCGAAGGGCTCGCGCGCGGGCCCGAGCTGCACCCGTTGCAAGCGGCATTCGCCGACCTGGGCGGCGCCCAGTGCGGCTACTGCACTCCCGGCATTTTGATGACCGCCAAGGCGCTCCTCGAGCGGGAGCCGAACCCTACCCGCGAGCGCATCAAGGAAGCGATCTCTGGCAACCTGTGCCGTTGCACGGGCTATCAGCAGATCTACGAGTCGATCGAAGAAGCGGCACGGCGGATGCGCAGCGAGAAGACGGAAACACCGCAAGTGTGATTCCACGCGTGTTATGAGCCACAGCGAACGTTTCTCCGTCATCGGCAAATCGCGCCGGCGCGTCGACGGGCGAGCCAAGGTCACGGGCCAGACGCTCTTCGCCGATGACATCGCGCTGCCACGCATGCTGCACGCGAAGCTTCTGCGCTCGCCGCACCCGCACGCACGCATCGTCTCGATCGACGTCTCGCGGGCTGCGGAGCATCCTGGAGTTCACCTCGTCCTGACCGGCAAGGATTTTCCGACGACGTTCGGCATCATGCCGGTCTCGCTCGACGAATACCCCTTGGCACCCGAGCGCGTGCGCTACGTCGGCGATCCCTTCGCCGCCGTCATCGCCAGGGACGAGCAGACCGCCTGCGAGGCGCTCGAGCTGATCGACGTCAAGTACGAGACCCTCCAGACGATCGCCTCGCCGGAAGAAGCCCTCGCCCACCCCGAGGCCCGTATCCACGACTACAACGACCAAGGCAACATCCACCGCAACCAGGCCTACGCCTTCGGCGACGTCGAGGAGGCGCTGGCCAAGTCGGATCACGTGTTCGAGGACATCTTCTTCTTCGAGGGCAATACGCACCTGCCGATCGAGCAGCATGCCGCGGTGGCGGCAGTAGACGGCGAGGGCAAGCTCACCCTCTGGTCCTCCACCCAGGTACCGCACTACGTGCACCGCCAGATGGCGCGAGTGCTGGGGATCCCCGAAGCACACATCCGCATCATCGCCTGTCCCAACGGCGGCGGTTTCGGCGGCAAGACCGACATCTGCAACCACGAGGCGGTGGTGCTGAAGGCGGCGTTGATGCTCGGGCGTCCGGTGAAGATCTGCCTCACGCGCGAAGAAGTCTTCTACCTGCACCGTGGCCGGCATCCGGTGCTGATGAAATTCCGCACCGGTGTCAACAACAACGGCAAGATCACCGGCATGCACTTGCAAACGCTGCTCGATGGCGGCGGCTACGGTTCCTACGGCGCCGCCAGCACCTTCTACACCGGTGTGCTGCAGACGATCACCTACGAGCTGCCGCGCTACCGCTTCGAGGCGTGCCGCACCTTCACCAACAAGCCACCCTGCGGCCCCAAACGCGGGCACGGCACGCCTCAGCCGCGCTTCGGCCAGGAGATACAGCTCGACAAGATCGCGGAAAGGCTGCGCATCGACCCCGCGGAGCTGAGACTCGGCATGGTCGTCAAGCCCAATACGCTGACAGCGAACTGGCTGAAGATCGGCTCCATCGGACTCGCCGAATGCATCCATCAGGTTGTGGACCGATCCGGCTGGAGGAACAAATACAGGAAGCTTCCAGACGGACGAGGCGTCGGCCTGGCGTGCGGCGCGTACATGTGCGGAGCCGGCTTGCCGATCTACTGGAACAAGCTGCCGCAATCGGGTGTGCAATTGCTGCTCGACCGCAGCGGCCAGGTGACCGTGTTCTGCGGCGCGACCGAAATCGGCCAGGGCTCAGACGACGTGCTCGCGGCGATCGTGGCCGAAGTGCTCGGCATCGATCCTTTTGATGTGCGCTGCGTGACCGGAGACACAGGAATCACACCCGTCGACCTCGGTTCGTATTCGAGCCGCGTCACCGTGATGATGGGCAACGCCGCGATCGACGCCGCCCAGCGGGTGCGCGCGCTGCTCGCTGCCGCCGCCGCACAGGAATTGCAGGCGACGCCGGAGCAGGTCGTTTTCCGTGGCAATCGCGTGTTCCTCGGCGGCGACGCGAGCAAGGGAATCACTTTCCGCGAGGCAATCGGTCTTGCCGAGGCGAGTTACGGCACATTGGGTGCGGTGGGATCCTACGCACCACCGAAACCTCCGGGGCGCTACAAGGGCGGCGGGGTCGGTCCTTCGCCCGCGTATTCGTATACCGCCTGCGTCATCGAAGTCGAGGCCGACAAGGCCACCGGCTGGATCGACGTGCCGAAGATCTGGATCGCGCACGATATCGGACGCGCCATCAACCCGGTGCTCGCCCGCGGCCAGGTCGAGGGCAGCGTATACATGGGCCTCGGAGAAGCGCTGATGGAGGAGCACGTCTTCCGCCGGTTGCCGCCCAAGCTGTCGAGCGCGCTCGTGCACAAGATGCCGTCGCTGCTCGAGTACAAGAGCATCACTTCGCTCGACATGCCCGAGGTGGAGACGATCCTCGTCGAATACCCCGACCCGAGCTGTCCATTCGGCGCCAAGGAAGTGGGGCAGGGGCCACTGCTGCCGGTCATGCCGGCGCTCGCGAACGCGATCTACGACGCAGTTGGCGTGCGCATCGACGAGTTGCCGATCACTCCAGACAAGGTGCTCAAGGCATTGGAGCTGAAAGCACAGGGAAAGGAACCGCGCGTCGGGCCCGATCGCTTTCCTCAGGTGCCGTACCCGGAGCCGATGGTCGTGCCGCCGCCGTGGGAAGGTGGCGACGGTAATGCCGTCAAGGCGCCCGCAAGGAAGTCGACACGGCCAAGCGAGGTGGCCGCATCGTGATGCGCCTGCCGTGGTTCCGGTACCAGGCGCCGCGCTCGATTCCGGAGGCGGCGAAAATCCTGGCCGCAGAAGGCCCGGACGCGATGCTGATCGCGGGTGGAACCGATCTGTTGCCGAACATGAAGCGTCGCCATCAGGTGCCGCGCACGCTGGTGTCGCTGCGCCATGTCGATGAGATGAAGGAGGCGCGCAACGGCAACGGACTCACGCTGGGTAGCGGGCTCACCCTGACGCAGCTCGTCCGCCTGGACATGGTGCGCGAGCAGTATCGCGGCCTGTGGCAGGCGGCGTCGCAGGTCGCGACGGTGCACTTGCGCAACATGGGCACACTGGGGGGCAACCTGTGCCTCGACACCCGCTGCAGCTACTACAACCAGAACTACGAATGGCGAAAGGCGATCGACTTCTGCATGAAAAAGGACGGCGAGATCTGCTGGGTGGCCACGGCGAGCAAGCGTTGCGTGGCGACTTCGTCGACCGACTGCGCACCGGCATTGATCTCGCTCGGCGCGAAGGTGCGCCTCGCGTCGGGAGCAGGGGAGCGCGAAGTGCTGCTCGCAGACCTGTATCGCAACGACGGCATCGACTATCTCACGCGGCGGCCGGACGAGATTCTCACGGAAGTGATGCTCCCCGACGCGCGATCCTGGAAGAGCACGTACTGGAAGTTGCGACGGCGCGGCGCTTTCGACTTTCCGGTGCTTGGCGTCGCAGCGGCAGCGAAGCTGGCTCCCGACGGCACCGTCGAGGAGGCGCGCATTGCACTGGGCGCGGTTTCCTCACACCCGTTTCTCACCCGGGCTGGCGACTTCCTTGCCGGGAAACGATTGACCGACGAGGTCATCGCCGAGGCAGGCGCCATGGTCGCCTCTCGAGCCAAGCCGATGGATAACGCGGATTTCGACGTCTATTGGCGCAAGCACGTGGTGGGCGAGTTCGTGGGTTACGCGCTCCGCGAGATCCGCGGCGACGACATGAGCGCGGTCCGGCGGCGAGTCGCCAGACTCGCTCTGTAGCTTGAGTGGCCGAAACCTCGACCCCGGCCGCCGAGGCGCCTGGAATGCAGCAGTCGCGGCAGAACTCTGTGTAACGGAAGCTGACCGCGCATTGGATTGCGCGATGTCTGCCCGAGCTGCATCGAACGTAGGTGTCGTGGCAACTAGGGCAGGGGGAGCAGTGGTATGAACGCTGCCGAAGGCTTGTTGTCGGTGGCGCCGACGACGCCACGCGCTCGAGTGCGGCGCAGAACGGATCGCATATCCACCTCCGGCGGCTTTGGTCGACTGGCAGCCTGGAACTCGGCCTTCTACCGAGAGTACAATTCCGCTCCATGATCAGACCTACGGGAGTTTCCATGCAATTCTGTAAGCGCGCGAGGTTGGCGTTACTTGGCGCGAGCCTGATGCTTATGGTGGGCTCTGCCCACGCGCAAGGCGTGGTGAAGCTGGGGATGGTGGGAGAGTTCTCCGGGCCTTTCGCTCAGTATGGGCAGCAGATCCTCGGTGGCATGAAGGCGTATATGAAGTTGAACGGCGACACGGTCGCAGGCAGGAAGATCGAGATCGTGCAGAGGGACACCACCGGGCCATCGCCGGATGTGGCCAAGCGCCTGGCACAGGAGCTGGTCACTCGGGACAACGTCGACATCCTGGTGGGCTTCGGGCTAACCCCGAACGCGCTGGCGGTAGCGCCAGTAGCCACGGAGGCGAAGAAGCTGATGGTGATCATGAATGCAGCGACCTCGATCATCACCACCAAGTCGCCCTACATCGTGCGGGTGTCGATGACGTTGCCACAGGTGACTCAGCCGATGGCGGTGTGGGCGGCGAAGAACGGGATCAGGAAGGTGTACACGGTGGTGGCCGACTATGGTCCGGGGCTCGACGCGGAGAAGGAGTTCACAACGGCGTTCAAGGCGGCCGGCGGAGAGATCGTCGGCAGCATCCACACGCCGCTGCAGAACCCTGACTTCGGCCCCTTCATCCAGCGGGTGAAGGACGCCAAGCCGGAGGCAGTGTTCCTGTTCCTGCCGGCGGGCGAGCAGGGGATCGCCTTCATGAAAGGGTACGACGAGCGCGGGCTTGCGCAGGCCGGGATCAAGCTGATCGCCACCGGTGACATCACCGACGACGGCGTGCTGCAGCAGATGGGGGACCCGACGCTGGGCTTGATCACCAGTTTCCACTACTCGGCGGCGCACTCTTCCCCGGAAAACGACGCCTTCAAGAGAGCCTATGCCGAGGTCAACGGCGACAAGCTGCGGCCGAACTTCATGGCCGCTGCTGGCTACGACGGTATGGCCGCGATCTACGAGGCGCTCAAGAAGACCAACGGGTCGACCGACGCCGACAAACTCATCGCCGCACTGAAAGGGATGAAGCTCACGAGTCCGCGCGGTCCGATCATGATCGATCCTGAGACGAGGGATGTCGTGCAGACCGTGTACATCCGCAAGGTGGAAAAGGTGGGCGGCGGCCTGTACAACGTGGAGTTCGACAAGTTCCCCGATCAGAAGGATCCTGGAAAGCAGTAACTCCGGCCTGGTTCGGGTTTAGGTGCCCCACTCCTAGGGGAGACGGGGTGAAAGCAAGCACCTGGGGCGACGAGTCCCTCTTCGGAGTGAAGAGAGCCGCGGGTTACGCTTCCCAGACTTCTCGTGCGGTCTCGACCACCAGTCGCAGCTTCGCCGCCTGCGCCTCGCGTGCGATCACGTTGCCGTGCACCGTGCTGGAAAAGCCGCATTGTGGGGAGAGGCAGAGCTGGTCGAGCGGCATGAGCTTCGCCGCCTCGTCGATCTTGCGCTTGAGCATGTCCCTGGATTCGAGCTGGTCGAGCTTGGTGGTCACCAGCCCTAGCACGACGATCTTGCCCCTGGGCACGAAGCGCAGCGGAGCGAAATCGCCCGATCGCGCATCGTCGTACTCCAGGAAATATCCGTCGACCTTGAGGTCGTTGAACAGCACTTCGGCGACCGGCTCGTAGCCGCCCTCGGCGACCCACGCGCTCTTGAAGTTGCCGCGGCACAGGTGCACGCAAATGGTCATTTCCGGCGAATGGCCGGCGATCGCGGCGTTGATGAGCCGCGCATAGCGCCGCGGCAGCTCGTTGGGATCGTCGCCGCGCTGCCGTGCCCCCTCGCGCATCTTCTCGTCGCAAAGGTAGGCAAGGTTGGTGTCGTCGAGCTGTAGATAGCGGCAACCCGCCTCGGCCAGCGCCCTGATCTCGGCGCGGTAGGCTGCGGCGACATCGGCGAAGAACTTCTCGAGGTCGGGGTAGGCTTCGCGGCTGATCGCCTCGCGGCCGCCACGGAAATGCAGCATGGTCGGCGACGGAATCGTTACCTTGGGCGTGCGGCGCGTGACCGACTGCAGAAACCTGAAGTCGTCGACCTGGATGGGTTTGACATGGCGCACCGGCCCGGTGACGTGCATCACCGGGGGCGCGAAATCCACGTCGCCCTTGGCGCTGTGGAAGTGAAGCGAGATGCCGCCCTTGGTTTCGACTCCTGCGAGCTGCTCGAGGAAGTCGACGTGGAAGTAGGTGCGCCTGAACTCGCCGTCGGTGATTCCGGTGAGCCCCAAGTCCTCCTGGAAACGCACGATGTCGCGGATCGCGGTGTCCTCGACTGCCCGCAGCGCTTCGCGCGAGATCTCGCCCTTCCGGCGCCGCTCGCGCGCATCGAGCAGCTCGGGCGGGCGGAGAAAGCTGCCTACGTGGTCGGCGCGGAAAGGCGGCTTCGAGCGGGCGGACATCGACGATCCTCCTTCGAGTTCGGTTACGATGCCATTGATGACCGACCACGAGGGGGTTGTCAAGCGCGCTGGCGGTTCGTGATGGCGCAGTCGAGCGACGAGCGACCCGGTATGAGCCCGGAGTACGCTATGATTAACCGCCGTGCCGGAGCAGCCGCGCCAAGCTACGTCAAGATGAGGCCATTCCAACTATGACCCATCCAGGGAGGATGACCATGAGCAGTCGACTCGTCGCCTCGCGGCGCCATTTTCTGGCAAGCCTTGCGTTTGCTGCAGCAGCAGCGTCCGCGTCGCCATTCGCCTGGGCAGCCGACCCGCTCAAGATCGGGTTGATCCTGCCGCTGACGGGACCTTTCGCGTCGACCGGGCGCCAGGTCGAGGCGGCGGCGCGGCTGTATATCGCACGCAACGGCGACACCGTCGCGGGACGCAAGGTTGAGTTGATCGTCAAGGACGACGCGGGCGCGCCGGACGCGACCAAGCGAATCGCCCAGGAGCTCGTCGTGCAGGACAAGGTCAACATTCTAGCCGGTTTCGGGCTGACGCCGCTGGCGATGGCGGTGGCGCCGGTAGCCACCGAGGCGAAGGTGCCGATGGTCATCATGTCCGCGGCGACCTCGATCATCCCAACGCGCTCGCCGTTCATCGTGCGCACGAGCTTTACGCTGCCACAGGCGACAGCGCCGATCGCCGAATGGGCGCTCAAGAACAACATCAAGCGCGTGGTTACCATGGTCACCGACTACGGTCCGGGGCAGGACGCGGAGAAGGCTTTCGTCAAGCGCTTCAGCGAAGGCGGCGGCACCATCGTCGAAAGCATTCGCACGCCGCTGCAGAATCCGGACTTTGCGCCGTTCCTGCAGCGCGCCAAGGACGCCAAGCCCGACGCACTGTTCATATTCGTGCCGTCCGGGCAGGGGACCGCAGTGATGAAGCAGTTCGCCGAGCGCGGCCTCGCCGCGGCGGGCATCAAGCTGATCGGCACCGGCGACGTCGTCGACGACGATATTCTCGACGCGATCGGCGCGCCAGCATTGGGCGTGGTGACTTCGTTCCATTATTCCGCCGCGCATCCCTCGCCAGAGAACAAGGCTTACGTCGAGGCGTTCATGGAGGCGAACAACGGCATGCGACCCAACTTCATGTCGGTCGGCGGCTACGACGGCATGAACCTGATCTACGAGGCTGTGAAGAAGACCGGCGGCAACACCGACGGCGAGAAGCTGGTCGAGGCGATGAAGGGCATGTCGTGGACCAGCCCACGAGGGCAGATGACCATCGATCCGGCGACGCGCGACGTGGTGCAGACCGTGTACATCCGCAAGGTCGAGATGAAGGACGGCCACTACTGGTCGATCGAGTTCGACAAGATCGATAACGTCAAGGATCCGGGAACCTGAGTCCTTGCAGACGAACTGGGCCGATCATTGAACAGTGGCCTTCCCTCACCCCAGCCCTCTCCCGGCGGGAGGGGGGTGCGCGGCAGCGCGGGTGAGGGACAACGCCTGCACGCCCGCATGAACGCCTGACCTGGCCCACTCGATGCTGGGCAACTTCATCGGAGTCCTGTTCGACGGCGTTGCCTACGGCAGCCTGCTGTTCATCATCAGCATCGGCCTGTCGGTGACGATGGGCCTGATGAACTTCGTCAACCTCGCGCACGGCGCGTTCGCGATGGTCGGCGGCTATGCGAGCGTCGTCGTCATGACACGGCTCGGCGTGCCGTTTCTCGCGTCGCTGCCGATCGCCTTCGTGGTCGCGGCGGCCGCAGGCGTCGTGCTCGAGCGCGCCCTGTATCGCCGGCTGTATCGCGCCGCCCACTTGGATCAGGTGCTCTTTTCCATCGGCCTGGTGTTCATGTCGATCGCGGCGACGACGTACTTCTTCGGGCCGCAGCAGCAGCCGGTTGAGCTCCCGGCATTCCTGCGGGGGCAGGTCCACGTGCTGGGGCTCGACCTGGGCGCCTACCGCATGTTCCTGATCGCGGTGGTCCTCATCCTCACGCTGGCGCTCACCTGGCTGGTCGAGCGCACGCGCTTCGGCGCGGAGATCCGCGCCTCCGTCGACAACCAGCAGGCCGCCGCCGGCTTGGGCGTCAACGTCTATCGCGTGTTCACTCTGACCTTCGCGCTGGGGTCCGGGCTTGCGGGCCTGGGCGGCGGGCTGGGCATCGACGTGCTCGGCCTCGACCCGACTTTCCCCCTCAAGTACATGGTGTACTTCCTGCTGGTCGTCGCGGTCGGCGGCGCCGGGACCTTCAAGGGACCGCTGTTCGCGGCGCTGATGCTTGGCATCTTCGATGTGGCCGGCAAGTATTACGTGCCTCAGGTCGGCGCATTCGTGATTTACGTCGCGATGGTGGCGATGCTGCTTCTGTTTCCGAACGGCCTGGTGGGGCGGCGGACATGAGCGCAAGCGGTGGCGAAACGCCTGTGAACGTCTTGCCGACCCAGCGCTGGAGCAAGCTGGAGATCGCCTTCTGGCTGATCCCCATCGCCGCCTTCTTCCTCTTCCCGAAGTACCTGACGCTGGGTAGCCAGATCCTCATCACTGCCCTGTTCGCGCTCTCGCTCGACCTGATCCTGGGTTATGCCCGCATCATTTCGCTCGGCCACGCTGCGTTCTTCGGGCTGGGCGCGTATGCGGCAGGACTGCTGGCGAAGCACGGCTGGGGCGAGCCGTTCACGGGGCTGCTGCTGGCGGCCGTGGTAGCCACCTTGGCGGGGCTCGCGACCAGCTTTTTGGTCGTGCGCGGTCACGATCTCACCCGCCTGATGGTGACGCTGGGCATCGGTCTCATGCTCTACGAAGTGGCCAACCAGGCCTCGTGGCTTACCGGCGGTGTGGATGGGTTGTCCGGCGTCGAGATGAAAAAGCTTTTCGGCGTGTTCTCCTTCGGCCTGGACGGCAGGACAGCATATCTGTACAGCCTGGCCGTTCTGTTCGTGGTGTTCTGCTTCGCGCGAACGCTGGTGCGCTCGCCCTTCGGGTTGTCGCTGCGCGGAATACGCGAAGGCGAGCGGCGCATGCCGGCGATAGGCGCTTCGGTGCCGCGCAAGCTCGTCGCCGTGTACGCCGTCGGCGCGGGGATCGCCGGCGTCGCCGGGGCGCTGCTGGCGCAGACCACCCAGTTCGTGGGCATCGACACCCTCGGCTTTCCCCGCTCGGCGGATCTGATGATCATGCTCATTCTGGGCGGCGCGGGTTATCTGTATGGAGCGCTCATCGGCGCTGCGGTGTTCATGCTGCTGCAGGACTACCTGTCGAACCTCAATCCCGTGTACTGGCAGTTCTGGCTGGGTTTGCTGCTGGTCGTGATCGTGCTGTTCGCGCGCGGTGGCCTGATGGGAGGCTTGATCGCGCTGCGCGGCCGTCTGACGAGGCGCAAGACGTGAGCGCGGCGCTTCGCACCGAGGGCTTGAGCAAGTCGTTCGGCGCGATCAGGGCCAACGCCGACGTGAGCCTCTCGTTCGCAGCGGGCGCTCGTCACGCACTGATCGGGCCCAACGGGGCGGGCAAGACGACCTTCATCAATCTGCTCACCGGCTCCCTGCGGCCGAGTAGCGGTGAGGTCTATCTGGGCGAGGAGAAGGTGACCACGCTGCCGCAGCACGCGCGAGTGAGGCGCGGCATGACGCGCACATTTCAGATCAACACGCTGTTTCCGGGATTGAGCGTGCTCGAGTCGGTTGTGCTCGCCTGCTGCGAGCGGGAAAGGCGCGGCGGGGTGTGGTGGCGCACCGTCGCCGCCGAGCGCGCCGCCATCGCCGAAGCGGCGGATCTTCTTGCGCGGCTCAACCTCGGTCGCGACGCGGGAACGCAGACTCGTGCGCTGCCCTACGGAAAGCAGCGCCTGCTCGAGATCGCTCTGGCGCTCGCCAGCCAACCCCGGGTGCTCCTGCTCGACGAGCCTGCGGCCGGCATTCCCTCGGCGGAGAGCGCCGAGCTGTTCGGCGTCATCGCGGCGCTGCCGCGGGAGGTGACGATCGTGTTCATCGAGCACGACATGAACCTCGTGTTCAGGTTCGCCGAGCGGATCACCGTGCTGGTCGGCGGCACCGTGCTCACCGAGGGCACCCCCGAGGAAATCTCCGGCGACCCGCGGGTGCGCGAGGTCTATCTCGGCGAGGCGCAGCTTGGCTGAACTGCTCGCCGCCGAAGGTCTCGTTGCCGGGTACGGCGATTCCGTGGTGCTCGGCGAGCAGCAGATGCTGGCGATCGCGCGCGCCGGCGAGTTCGGTGTCATCCTCGTCGAGCAGCACGCGCGCCTCGCGCTGGAGTTGACGCAGCAGGTGATCGTGCTCGATCGCGGCCGGGTCGTGCATCGCGGCGGGAGCGGGGAGCTCCTGCGCGACCCGGCGACGCTCGGCCGTCTGGTCACGGTTGCGTGACGCGGTGCAGCTCGTCGTCAAGGCGCTTAGCCGCATCCCGCTGCCACTGCTCTACCCGTGGGCGTGGCTCATGTACTTCGTCGCGTTTCGCCTTCTCAGGTGGCGCCGCGACCAGGCGCAGGCCGACGTCGCCGAGGCGTTCCCCGACAAGGATCCCGCCGCGCGCGCACGCATCGTTCGCGATGCGTTCCGCAATCTCGCCGATACGCTGGTCGAGGCCTTCTGGGGCTTCGGCGCCAGCGCCGAGGCACTAAGCAAGCGTGTTGGCTTCGAAAACCCGGGGCTCGTCGATGAGTGCGTCGCCGCGAATCAATCCGTCGTATTGCTGGCGGCGCACTACGGCAACTGGGAGTGGCTGTCTCTCGCCGCCGGGGTGCGCTTCGGAATCCCCATTGACATCGTCTACCAGCAGCAGCGCGTCGCCTGGGTCGATGCGTTCTTGCGCGAGGCGCGCACCCGCTTCGGCAGCCGGCTGATCCCGCGCGAGGAATTCATCTTCGACCTGATGAGCCGCGCCGGGCAGCCCCGCGCCTACGCGCTCATCGCCGACCAGACGCCGAAGCAGAAGAACGATCCGAGGCAATGGACCCGCTTCCTCGGCCGGGACGCCGCTTTCTTCAAGGGTGCGGGGAAGATCGCGCAGTTCCTCGACGCAAAGGTGCTTTACGTCACCATGCGCCGGCTCCGGCGCGGGTACTACTCGGTGCAGCTCACGGTCCTCGCGCAGCCGCCATACGACTCGGATGCCGATGCCATCATCGTCGAGCGCTACGTGCAAAGCCTCGAGCGCGACATCCGCGCGAGCCCGGCGGACTGGTTGTGGGTGCAGAACAAGTGGAAGCTCAAGAAGCCGGCGGCGGAGGCGACCCCTCTTCCCGCGGGAGAGGGGCAGAGGTGAGGGCGATCGATTCCTTCCCGGGGGCTACTCGCTTCGCCACACTGCAACGGTCGCGATGAACTCATCTGGCACCGCGACCGCCAGCAGCCGCCAGCGCTCGGGAATATAAGGAGGCGGCCCGTCATTGAGTTTGATCGCGTCGCCGAGCGCGACGTCGATCCGGCGGAACGGCGCAGAGAGCGCATCGCCGGTCGCCTTGCTCATCGCCTCCTTGCACGTCCACAGCCGAAGGAAGCGCTGCCGCCGCGCGTTGGCATCGAGGGGCGCAAGCGCATCGCGCTCGCGCTGAGTAAGGACTCTGCGGGCGAGTCCATCGGCGTTCACCTTGCGGTCGGCGCGCTCGATGTCCACCCCGATGCGCTCGCCTGGCGGCAACGCGACGCCGATGCCGATCAAGGCGACGCTGCCGGTATGGGACACATTAAAATCGGGAGCGTCGGGCATGTCGAGCTCGGGCCTGCCGCGAACGCCGCGACGAAGCGGCACGGCAGCCGGGTCGATGTTGAGCTGCTGCCCGAGCAGCGCTCGGAGCGTCGCCCTGCCGGCGATCCAACGCTGTCGCAGCGCTTCGGTGCCGAAGCGCGCGGCGCGGGCGCGATCTTCAGTCGATAAGCGCCCAGTCGACTCATCGACTCCTTCCAATGGTCGGTCGAGGTGACACAGCCAAAGTGCAACTGATGGATCTGCGTGTGCCAACGCATGCAATCCGGTGCGTGGATCACCATCGCTGGATGCGGTGGCATGGTCGCGTGCCTGTAGAGGTCCGTTGGCAAAGTTCATCTCGCCCGAATTGTAATTCCTGGCCGCGGACAGCTGCCTTCGAGCTGCGCTTCTCTCCTTGGAGGCGACGTAGTTCACGCAAATTCGCGACACCGAACCGGTCAGTACCCCCAGGCCTCGATTTCAACGAGGTGGGAGTAGAGGCCGAGGGCATTGGTGACGTAGATGCGAATGCGATCGGTGGTGTGGGGCAAAAAAGTAACAGTGCGCTTCACCAGATTATTGCCGCTGACGGTGGCCAAGACGACCCAGGTGGCGCCGTTCCAACCATCATGCCAACTACCGTCAGCGATTTGACCCGACGATATGACTCAGTTCGAATAGGCCTCGTTATCGTGTCCGATGCCGAGGCTGATGCCACAATTTGCGTGAGCCACGACCTGATTGTCGTGAACTTCTACGTAAGCGGTTGTCGTTGTGAGGCTGAAGTGACGAATAGGCACGATGCGGCTGCCGGAACCCTAACCGCGCTACGCATGCCTTGCCCTCCGAGAGAGGGGCTGTGAAAGATGGTGTAAGGGACCCAAGCACATGTCAAGAACAACCGGATCGGTCGCGCTAGGGTCGGCGTGGGCATCGTCGTTGGCCTATCGATGCGACATTGTAATAATTTAGCGTGCGCTCCGGCGCCCATGCGCTCATGGGGTTAATTTCCTCGAATCGGGAAGGTGCGTTGAGTCCCACCCACCGGCGGCGATCCTAACTTGCCCGCTGTCGACATGTCGAGGCATCGTTCCGGAGGTCCGAGTCAATGCATGTTCACTGGCTGGGTGTTGACCAGACATACCCAGCATTGGCCAGCTGCCGCAGCATTGATGAGCGTCGAGTAGGTATTGAGGTGCGGCGCGAAGCTGTCGGCGGAAACGTAGCTAGCACTCCCATCGCTCTGCTGAGTTAGCGTCCACGTCATGACCGGCGCGTGCGGCAAGGTACTAAAGTTGATCCAGTTGAGATTGTTGCTGTAAACCTGGATATTGCCGGCGGAGCTTACGATGTTGGGCGACTCCAGATACACCCCTTGGAAGGTCTTGCCAGTAGTGGTCCAGCCCTGATTGAGGACGACGCCGTTCAGATCCAGCGTGCCAGAAGCTTTTAGGACGATGCCGCCTGGGAAGACGAAGTCGTTCGACGCCCCCCCCGACAGGCTCATGTTGCCCGTCGCCTGCACGATAATGCTGCCGCCGCCGTACGCCGGTTCTGCAGCGCCGGTGGGTCGGCTATTCGGGGGAAGGATCGGCAGGTTGTTGGGAGGCAGGCTGGATCCGGTCGGCCACGCCGACGGCATCTGCACCGAGGCGTTGCCGTTTACCATGAGGTTGATAACTTGCGGTGCCTGACCGTAGTCATTGAGAGTCAACGTAACGTCGGTGCCGGTGCTCGGATAGAGTTGCAACCCATTAGACAGGAAGTGTGCACCGTTGACCGGATTGTTGGCGTTGCCGGACGTGCCGATGAGGATCGAGTCTCCCCTATATGCGCCACTGCCGTTGAGGCTTGGCGCAAGCAAACTCAACCCTCCCCCGCCGTCGACTGCTCCCTGATTGACGAGTGGCTGCCCCGCGACCGAGTTGCTCGCAAATGTGTCCAGCGTCAGGCCCGATGGTGCGCTGATTGTCCCCGTGGGAGAGATCGTGATGCCACTCGGATTGCCAAACTGGAGCATGGGTGGTGGGGCTCCATTTCCTCCTTGTGTCTGCAAGCTGCCCCCGATCGCACTCATCGTGCCACCGACATCACTAAGCACTACCGTCTGGCCAGGCGCGCCGGATTGAATGGTTAGCGTATATCCCGTCGCGAGATTGAAGCCCTGAAAGTCCAACTCCGCGAAGGAACCGTTACCTCCCGGCGTATTGCCCAACTGAATGACCGCATTGTTTTGCAGATTGGAAAGGGTGCTGCCGTTCAAGGTGCCTGACTGGACGTTCAGCGCGCCATAGGGGTTGCCGACGACCGTGGCGGCACCCGGCATCGCCGCGTTTGGGCCATTGACGACTTGGGAGAGCGTCGCGCTCGTCGAGGCGTTGTTGGCGGCGTCGCCGCTATAGGAAGCGACGATGCTGTGGCTGCCGGCGCTGAGGCTGCTGGTGCTGCAGGTGGCGGTCTTGCTGTTGGCGCTGCCGGCGGGGAGCGCTACGGCGGAGCAGCCGCTGATCGTTGTGCCGCCGTCGCTGAAGGCGACGGTGCCGGTGGGCGCCGAGCCGGTGACGGTGGCGGTGAAG
>Ga0187778_10000107_pt1 | contig 51800 bp, 42 predicted proteins | sample 1015_Q2_SP5_20_M_FD_132418 | JGI IMG/M metagenome (GOLD analysis project Ga0187778, IMG submission 132418) | Tropical peat soil microbial communities from peatlands in Department of Meta, Colombia - 1015_Q2_SP5_20_MG | ecosystem: Environmental > Terrestrial > Soil > Wetlands > Peat | place...
GATCGAGCGCACCGAGACCGTCTCCGCCATCGACCTCGCGGCACGCGCCGCCGACGCCGCCCTGGACCAGGCCAAGGGGCTGCGCGACCGCGTCGAGCGCGTCTCGGTGGTGAACATGCTCACGCCCGTGGGCCCCGCACCGGCGGCCAGGCTGGCCCGGCGCCTGGGGATCGACCCCGCGGTCCGGGAGGTCTCCACGATCGGCGGGAACTCACCACAGACGCTCGTGGCGCGTGCCGCCGCGGCGATCGCCGCCGGTGATGCTGAGGTCGTGCTGGTGGCGGGCGCAGAGGCGCAACGCTCCCAGCGCGCACGCCGCCCGGAAGGCGGCCGTGTCTCGGGCACGCCGAGCGAGCAGCACGAGACGGTTCCCGACGCCGTCGTCGGCGACGACCGCCCGGGTGTGAGCGACCACGAGCTCAGTGCCGGGCTCGTGGCCCCCGTCAACGTCTACGCCCTGTTCGAGAGCGCGCTGGCACGACGCGCCGCGCGGGACTTCGCGTCGCACCGCGCCGCGTTGGGCCGGCTCATGGCGCCGTTCACGAAGGTGGCCGCCACGCACCCGTACGCGTGGTTCCCGCACCCGCGCGACCCGCAAGCCCTGGCCGACGTGGCGCCCGACAACCGGCTCGTGAGCGAGCCCTTCACCAAGCGCCTGTGCGCGGTCATCGGCGTCGACCAGGGGGCCGCCGTCGTGGTCACCTCTCTCGGCGCCGCCCGGTCGGCCGGCGTCGCGGACCGCGCCGTGTTCTGCTGGTCGAGCGCGTCCGCCGCCGACGTCTGGTTCCCGACGCAGCGGCCGGACCTGGCCCGCTCGCCGGGCATCGCCGCCGCCGTGGGGTCCGCCCTGGCGGGTGCGGGCCTGGGCGTGGACGACCTGGACGCCTTCGACCTCTATTCGTGCTTCCCCTGCGCCGTGGAGCTCGCCGTCGACGCCATCGGCATCACCGGGGACGATCCCCGTGGCCTCACCGTCACCGGCGGGCTCCCCTACTTCGGCGGCCCCGGGAACAACTACACGCTTCACGCCATCGCCACCATGACGGAACGGCTGCGCGACCACGGCGGGCGCGGCTTGGTCACCGGCCTCGGCTGGTACGCGACGAAGCACGCGGCGGGGGTCTACGCCTCGGAGCCGCCGCCCCGCGGTTACGTGTCGGCCGACACCACCGACGCGCAGCAGGCGATCGACGCCACCGCGGTCCCGGTCGTCGCCGGCGTCGACGGTGGCCAGGCGCGCCGTGCGCAGGTCCTCGGTGCCACCATCGCCTTCGGCCCCGGTGGCGAGCCCCACGCGGCACCGGTCATCGCCCGCCTCGAGGACGGGCGCCAGCTGGCGGCCGACGCCGCAGAGGGGGAGCTGGCCCCGATCGGCAGCCGGAACCTCGCCGGCGCGCAGATCGAGGTGGCGGGCACGCCGGCGCGCTACCGGGTGCTCGCCGAAGCAGGGGCGTGAACTTTCCCGGACGAGGCGAAGCGGACAAGATCTCAGCCATCAACCTGTGAACGGGAGGCACCCATGTCGGCAGTCGAGCGCGAGCGGCGAGGACACGTGGAGATCCTCACCATCAACCGCCCCGAGGCCCGCAACGCCATCAACGGAGAGGTGAGCAAGGGGATCGCCGACGCACTCGACGAGCTCGCGGCCGACGACGACTGCTGGGTGGTGATCCTCACCGGCGCAGGTGACAAGTCGTTCTCCGCGGGGATGGACCTCAAGGCGTTCGCCTCGGGCGAAGGGGGCTCGATCATGGGCGCCTCGGGCGGCTTCGCCGGCATCACCCAGCGCAACTTCCCCAAGCCCGTCATCGCCGCGGTCAACGGCACCTGCCTCGCCGGGGGGTGCGAGATCATGCTGTCGTGCGACCTGGTGGTCGCGGCAGAGCACGCCACCTTCGGCATCCCCGAGGCCAAGCGCGGCCTCGTCGCCGGCGCGGGCGGGCTCTTCCGGCTTCCCAAGCGTCTCCCGCGCGCCATCGCCATGGAGCTCGGGCTCACCGGCAACCCCATCGACGCAGCGCGCGCCGCACAGCTCGGCCTCGTCAACCGCGTGGTGCCGGCGGACCGGCTGATCGACGAGGCCATGGCGCTGGCCGACGAGATCGCCGACAACGCGCCCCTGGCGGTTCGGTGGACCAAGCGCATGATGCGCGAGGCGGCCGACCTCCCCGAGGACGAGGCGTGGAAGCTCAACGCCGAGGCCGTGGCCGCGGTCTTCTCCTCCGCTGACGCCATGGAGGGTCCCGTGGCCTTCGCCGAGAAGCGCAAGCCGAACTGGCAGGGTAAGTAACGTGATGGTCGGATCAGGTTCGGGGGGCCTCGCTCCGGCGCTCGACGCGGTCCGCCTCTCGCTCCACGTCCTGGCGGCGGCCGTATGGGTGGGCGGCCAGATCACGCTGGCCGCCCTGGTCCCCAGCGCCCGGGCCCTCGGCCCCGAGGCACCCCGCACCCTGGCCCGGGCCTTCGCCCGGCTCCAGTGGCCGGCATACGCGGTCGTGGTGGCCACGGGATTCTGGAACGTGGCCGCGGTGAGCAGCGGGCAGCCCCACGACTGGCAGGTCCTGCTCGGGGTCAAGATCGCCGTCGTCGCCCTGGCGGGGATCGCCGCGTACCTGCACACGCGCGCCTCGACCAAGGCCGGCCTCGCCGCCTGGGGCGCGATCGCCGCCCTGTCCTCGGTGGCCGCCCTGGTGATGGGGGTGTTCCTCGCCGGCTGAGGCCCGGCGCATTCCCAGCCGGGGCCGGGGGGTCTAACCTTTCGGGGTAGGCCTCCATCCAGCCGGAGGCCGGAAACGAGAACCACGGGCATGCTTGCCGAGATCTTCAGCGCCTACGACCTGATCATCGTCCTGGTCGTCGTCCTCCTCGTGTTCGGGGGCACCCAGCTCCCCAAGCTGGCCCGCTCGCTCGGCTCGGCGTCCCACGAGTTCAAGAAGGGACTCGAAGAGGGCGCCGAGGAGGGCGCGTCGGCCGCCACCGACACGACCAAGGCCGACACCGACGGCGCCGGCTCCAAGGGGTAAGGCCTCATCGCGACGGCGCCCCCCGGTCCCGACGGGACCGCCGATCGGCCCACCCGCCGGCCGATCCCCTTCTGGGTCCACCAGCTCGCCGAGTACGCCATCGCGCTCGCGCTGGTGCTCACTTCGGTGCACGTGGCCCACGGGGCCCTACTCGTCGGCGGCGGCGTCGCCTTCGCCCTGCTGGCGGGCACGACGCCCGGGCCCACGGCGATCGTCCGGGTGGTCCCCGTGCGTCTGCACGCCGTGCTCGACGTGGGGGTGGCGCTGTGCCTGGCGCTGGCCCCCGTCCTCCCCTCCCTCCGTCCCGACCTGACCGGCATCCTCGTGGTGGAGTTCGCCGCGGTGGGCTGGCTCCGCGTGACGACGCTTACGAGCTTCTCGGGCCGGCGACGAGCTCGCGCAGGCCCGGCGGGCGGCGGCGCGCAGCACGCCCTGGAGGCGGGCGCCGGCGCGCAGCACGCCCTGGAGGCGGGCGCCCGCCGGCTCGGCCGCCACACCGGGCGTGTCCGGCGCGCGTGGCAACGGCAAAGGTGAGCGCGGCTCCGTAGGCTACGGGCGATGCCGGACGACGTCCTCGACATCGCCGACCAACTGTGGCGCGGTGACATCGACATCGCGTCGCTCCACCCCGTGGGCGGGTACCTCGGGGGCATCGCCGAGGTGGACCGGGGCGTGGCCTTCGTGCCGTCGTTCGCCAACGTGTCGGCCTTCGCCACCGGTGACGGGCTGCTGCTGGTCGACACCGGTTCGGTCTTCGTCGCCGAGGGCGTGCACGAGACGCTACGAGAGTGGTCGCCGCTCCGGCTCAACACCGCCGTGTACTCGCACGGCCACATCGACCACGTCTTCGGCGTCCCGGTATGGGAGGCCGAAGCCCGGGAGAAGGGGTGGCCCGCGCCCACGGTGGTGGCCCATCGCGACCTGCCCGCCCGCTTCGATCGCTACATCGCCACGGCCGGCTACAACGAGATCATCAACCAGCGCCAGTTCGGCGTGGCCGACCTGCGCTGGCCCACGGAGTACCGCTATCCCGACCAGACCTACGAGCAGGAGCTCGAGCTCGAGGTCGGTGGCGTCGCCTTCGAGCTGCACCACGCCCGTGGCGAGACGGACGACCACACCTGGACGTGGGTGCCGGCCCACGGGGTGCTGTGCTGCGGCGACCTGTTCATCTGGGCGTCGCCCAACGCCGGCAACCCCCAGAAGGTCCAGCGCTACCCCCGCGAGTGGGCCGCGGCGCTGCGCCAGATGGTGGGCCTCGGCCCGGAGGTCCTGCTCCCCGGGCACGGCTTTCCGGTCCTCGGGCTCGAGCGCGTCCGCCGGGCCCTCACCGACACCGCCGACCTCCTCGACGCGCTCGTCGACCAGACCCTGGCGCTCATGAACGCCGGAGCCCGGCTGGACGAGGTCATCCACACGGTCGCGCCGCCGGCGCACCTGGCCGACCGCCCGTACCTCCAGCCGATCTACGACGAGCCCGAGTTCGTGGTGCGCAACGTCTGGCGCCAGTTCGGCGGGTGGTGGGACGGCAACCCGGCGAGCCTCAAGCCCGCCCGCGAGGCCGCGCTGGCCACCGAGCTGGCGGCCATGGCCGGGGGCGCCGGCGCGCTGGCCGACCGGGCACTGGCCCTGGCCGAGGCGAACGGTGGGCCGGGGGCCTTCGCCGAGGAGCTGCGGGTGGCGGCGCATCTGGCCGAGCTCGCAGCCCTGGCCGCGCCGGGTGACCCGGGGGTGCACCGGGCCCGGGCCCAGGTGTTCGCACGCTGCGCCGAAACCGCCACCTCGACCATGGCGAAAGGGGTGTTCAGCTGGGCCTCCCGCTCCTCGGGGGAGCGGGCCGCGGACGGCGGGTGAGGGCGGGCCGTCAACTACCGGATCGCCGCGCGGGTTGGCTAAGGTCTCGCCCGTGAACGCCCCCGGGACCGACGCGCGCGCGGAGCGCCCGACGCGCGTGCGGCTCCGGATCGCCCTGCTGGCCGCGGTGGCCCTGCCGCTGGTCCTCGGCGGGTGCCAGGTGCCGAACTTCTGGGGCTACCGGGGATCGTCGACCCAGGCGCACGACACCTTCAAGCTCTACGCCGGCACCTTCATCGCCGCCATCGTCGTCGGTGTCCTCGTTGCGGTGCTGATCCTCTGGTCGATCGTGCGCTACCGGCGTCGCAGTGACGACATCCCGCGCCAGTTCCAGTACCACATCCCCCTGGAGATCGCCTACACGGTGATCCCCATCGTCATCGTGCTGGTCCTGTTCGCCTTCACCTTCGTCACCGAGAACAACGTGGACGCGCTGTCGCCGACACCGGCGGTGAAGGTCAAGGTCATCGGCTTCCAATGGGGCTGGACCTTCGCCTACACCAACGAGCACCTCCTGCTCACCGGCGAGACCACGGGCGACCCCGACCCGATCGGCCTCGACGGCCAGCCGTGCGCGCCGGCGCAGGACTGCCTCGGCCCCGGGCTCGTCATCCCCGTGGGCCAGGACACCCGTATCACGCTGGTCTCCAACGACGTGATCCACGGCTTCTACGTCCCCCAGTTCAATTTCAGCCGCTACGCGCAGCCCGGCGTGATCAACCACTTCGATTTCACGCCCACCAAGGCGGGCATCTACCGGGCCCAGTGCAACCAGCTCTGCGGCCTGTACCACTCGCTGATGTTCTTCCACGTCGTGGCCCTGCCCATGGACCAGTACAAGGCCTGGGTGGCGGCCGAGCAGATCAAGGGCGGCACCTTCTCGGCGGGCAGTGACTCCAACCTCGGGTCCTCGCCGTCGATCCCGGCCGTGCCGCCCGTGGCCACCTCGGGCGCGACGCCGAGCGCAGCGCCGAGCCGTTCCCCGTCCACCTCGAGCACCAAGGCGGCAGCATGACCCTCGTCACCGAGCGTCCGCTCGCCGGGGCCGAAGCCCACGAGCCCCACGAGCACCACGAGGGCCCCCGGGGGATCCTCAACTGGATGACCAGCACCGATCACAAGGTGATCGGCATGAACTACATGATGACCTCGCTGGTCCTCTTCTTCGTGGCCGGCCTCATGGCGCTGTTCATCCGCTGGCAGCTGGGCTCCCCCCACGGCACCCTGCTCGACTTCCAGCAGTTCAACGAGCTGTTCACCATGCACGGCAGCCTCATGCTGTACCTCTTCGCCGGGCCCTTCGCCTTCGGCGGCCTGGCCAACTACATCCTGCCGCTGCAGTGCGGGGCGCCCGACATGGCCTTCCCGCGGCTGAACGCCCTCTCCTACTGGCTGTACCTCACGGGCTCGATCACCATGCTCCTCGGGTTCATGGTGTCGGGCGGCGCCGCCGCCTTCGGGTGGGTGGGCTACGCGCCGCTGTCGACCGCCGCCTTCTCGCCGGGCTCGGGCCCCGACCTGTGGATCCTCGGCATCGGCCTGACCGGCTTCTCGGCCATCTTCACCGCGGTGAACCTCGTGACCACCACGTTCTACCTGCGGGCCCCGGGCCTCACCATGTTCCGCCTGCCGCTGTTCACCTGGAACATGCTCGTCACGGCGATCCTCATCCTCATCGCCTTCCCGGTCCTCACCGCGGCGATGGTCCTGCTCTTCTGCGACCGCCACTTCGGCACCCACATCTACTCCGTGGCCGGCGGCGGGTCACCGATCCTCTATCAGAACCTCTTCTGGTACTTCGGCCACCCCGAGGTGTACATCCTCGCCCTGCCCTACTTCGGCATCGTCACCGAGGTCATCCCGACGTTCAGCCGCAAGCCCCTGTTCGGCTACAAGGGCATGGTCTTCGCCACCCTGTCCATCGCCGCGCTCTCCACCGGTGTGTGGGCCCACCACATGTTCACCACCGGCGTGGTCCTCCTGCCCTTCTTCTCGCTCATGTCGCTGCTCATCGCCGTCCCCACCGGGATCAAGTTCTTCAACTGGATCGGCACGATGTGGCGCGGCCAGCTCTCGTTCGGGACCCCGATGCTCTTCAGCATCGGGTTCCTCTTCGCCTTCCTCATGGGCGGCCTGACCGGCGTCATGCTGGCCATGCCGCCCATCGACTTCGCCACCCACGACACCTACTTCGTCGTCGCCCACTTCCACCAGGTGCTCATCGGCACGGCGGTCTACGGCGGGTTCGCCGGCTTCTACTTCTGGTACCCGAAGTTCTTCGGGCGCATGTACAACGAGATGTTGGGCAAGCTCCATTTCTGGTTCATGACCATCGGCTTCTACGTCACCTTCGTGCCCCAGTACGAGCTCGGCCTCATGGGCATGCCCCGCCGGATCGCGCAGTACCCCAGCCAGGTCGGCTGGAACCACCTCAACGAGATCTCGACGGTCGGCGCCTTCATCCTGGGCGGCTCGTTCCTGTTCTTCCTCGTCAACATGTGGGTCTCGTGGCGTCGGCCCCTGCTGGCCGGCGACAACCCCTGGGACGCCAGCGCGCTCGAGTGGTTCACCAGCTCCCCGCCCGTCCACCACAATTTCGAGAAGCTCCCCCCGATCCGCTCCGAGCGGCCGGTGTGGGACTTCAACCACCCGCAGGCCGTCGCCGTGGCGCATGGACATCGCAACGGCAAGCGGGACGTCCACGCGGACGACCATGTGGACGTCAGCACCGGCCGCAGGATCGGGACCGGCGACGGGGCCGGTGGCACTCACTGACGAGGGACGGACCGGCTGATGCGAGTCGAAGCACTGATCCTGATCGGCGTGGCGGTCTTCTTCGCCATCATCGGGGCCTTCTACTGGTTCCTGGCCTACGAGGACGGCGGCACGGCCATGCTGATCGGCACGACGCTCCTCGGCCTCGTGCCCGGGACCTACTACCTGTGGTGGTCGCTTCGGATGAAACCGCGCCCCGAGGACCGGCCCGAGGCCTCGATCGAGGACGGCGCCGGCGCGATCGGCTCCTTCCCGAGCTCGAGCGTCTGGCCCTTCGTGCTCGGCATGGGCCTTTTCCTGGTCGTGCTCTCGCTGGTGTTCGGCCTCTGGCTCATGCCTCCGGGCTTCGCCCTGGCCATCTCCGCCGCCATCGGCGTGACCGTCGAGAGCCGCCGCGGCGGCACCGTCTAGCGGGTCCGGCCCGGCCTGGGTCCAGCGCGGCCTCGGTCTACAGCGACATCGGCGTCCCGGGCCCGGCGACCGCTCCTCCGCCCTCCCGGCGGATCGCGTCGGCCACCTCCCGGTAGCGCTCGGACCCGTCGCTGGGTGAGACCACCGGTGATGCCGCCGGACGGTCCCCGTACAGCCGGTCGCGCCGGCCCTTGCGTCGGTCCCGCATGAGCCGGCGCTCGCGGCGCCGGCCGTCGCCCGCGGCGGCGTCGTAGTCGGTGAGCACCCGGGCCAGCAGGCCGTAGGACCGCTCGATCAGGGCCACCGCCTCGCTGTCGTACTCGGTGCTGTGCGCCTTGGCCATGAGTTTGGCCACCGTCTCGACCGTCGCGCGGTCGAGCCCCCCCGCCGTGCCGGCGTCCCCCTTTGCCACCACTGCCCCCCGTGCGAACCGCTTCCCTTCAGGTTACCGCCGTCGTAGGGCTACGTCGGGGGGAGGCCGCGGGATGCGTTCACCGAACGTTCACGGGCGTCAGAAGCCGATTGGGGAACGCCGTGGGCGCCGTGGGAAAATGGTCCGATGCGTGCGCTCGCCACCTGGTGCTTCCGCCACCGCCGGCTCGTCGTCGTGTTCTGGCTCGTCGCCCTGGTCTCCATGACGATGCTGTCGCGCGCGGTGGGGACCAACTACTCGAACAGCTTCTCCCTGCCCGACACCGAGTCGACCCGCGCCCTCGACCTGTCGAAGGCCATCAACCCGAAGGCCTCGGGCGACAACGAGCGGATCGTGTTCCAGACCTCGGACGGCAAGACGGTCACCGACCCCGAGGTGCAGTCCCGCATGACGTCGATGCTCGACCAGGTGCGCACACTTCCCAACGTGACCGCGGTGCAATCCCCCTACGGCCCCGACGGGTCGTTCCAGATCAGCCGCGACGGCACGGTCGCCTACGCCACCGTCCAGTACGACATCCAGCCCCAGAACGTCAGCGACAAGCACGCGCGGCAACTGGTGGCCACAGCGCAGACGGCCGACACCCAGGGCCTCAAGGTCGCAGTGTCCGGCCAGGTGGCCGAGCAGGCCAACCCGCGCTCGATCGGCGGCACGGGCCCTGGCGTCCTGCTGGCGCTGGTCGTGCTGCTCATCGTCTTCGGCTCGATCTTCGCCGGCATCCTGCCGATCCTCTCGGCCCTGGTGTCCCTGGGCACCGCCATCGGCGTCATCGGCGTCCTCAGCAACGTGATGAAGATGCCTGAGTTCTCCACCCAGCTGGTCCTCCTCATCGGGCTGGGAGTGGGCATCGACTACGCCCTGTTCATCGTGACGAGGCACCGGCAGGGGCTGATGGCCGGGTGGGACACCGAGAGCTCGGTCGTGAACGCCGTGAACACTTCCGGGCGCGCCGTGCTCTTCGCCGGGATCATCGTCTGCATCGCCCTGCTCGGCATGTTCGCCCTGGGCGTCAGCTTCCTCTACGGCCTGGCCGTGTCCGCTGCCATCGGGGTGGGGTTCACGATGATCGCCGCCCTGACGCTGCTCCCCGCCATGCTGGGCTTCATCGGCGCCCGCGTCATGAGCCGCCGCCAGAAGCGGAGCCTGGCCACCCAGGGCCCGCGGATGGTGGGGACGGGAACGAAGGGCTTCTGGCCGCGCTGGGCCGATTTCGAGTCCCGACGACCCCTGATCGGCGCCCTCGGCGCCCTGGCGATCGTCGCCGTCGTCGCCTTCCCCTTCTTCTCCATGCGCATGGGGTCGTCCGACCAGGGCAACGACCCTGTGTCGACCACCACCCGCCAGGCGTACGACATGCTGGCCGCCGGCTTCGGGCCCGGGTACAACGGGCCGCTCCAGGTGGTCGTCCTGGGCCACGGCGGCGACCAGAGCGCCGCGGTGGACCGGCTCCGGCAAGCCCTCGTCGCGCACCCGGACGTCGCCTTCGTGGGCTCGCCCGGCGCCCCGGTCACCAGCGGGGACGCCACGTTGACCCAGATGATCGTGATCCCGAACTCCGCCCCCCAGGACGCCGCCACCGCCGCGCTCATCGGCGACCTCCGGCAGCAGACCATCCCGGCGGCGGTCCACGGGACCGGTCTCACCGTCCTGGTCGGCGGCACCACCGCCATCTTCGCCGACTTCACCCACGTGCTGTCACAGAAGCTGCCGCTGTTCATCGGGCTCGTGGTGGGGCTCTCGTTCCTGCTGCTCGCCGTCGTCTTCCGGAGCCTCGTGATCCCCGCCACGGCGGCGGTGATGAACCTGCTGTCGATCGGCGCCGCCTTCGGCGTGATCGTGGCCGTCTTCCAGCACGGGACGCTGGGGTCGGTCTTCGGCGTGAACCGTCCCGGACCTGTCGAGTCGTTCCTCCCGGTGATGCTCTTCGCCATCTTGTTCGGGTTGTCGATGGACTACGAGGTCTTCCTCATCACCCGGATCCACGAGGAGTGGCTCAAGTCAGGGGACAACCGGACGGCGGTGCGCAACGGCCTCGCGGCGACCGGTAAGACCATCACCGCCGCCGCCCTCATCATGATCCTCGTCTTCGGCTCCTTCATCTTCGGCGGCGAGCGCGTCATCAAGGAGTTCGGCCTGGGACTGGCGGCGGGCATCTTCATGGACGCGGTGCTCATCCGCATGGCCATCGTCCCCGCCGTGATGTTCCTCTTGGGTCGGGCCAATTGGTGGTTCCCTGCAGCGCTCGACGGCGTCCTGCCCCGATTGGCCGTCGACCCCGACGACGTGATGGTCGGGCTGGGCACAGCGACGGTCGAGACCGCCACGTCGACCGGCGCGGCCGCGGAGCCGGCGACGGCATCGGAGCCGGCGTGAGCTGCCTGGCAGGAGATGCGGTGCCCGTTTGAGGCCTGCGCCGGACCCCTCGGACCGTGCGGCGCGCTCAGCGCTTGCCGGAGCGCAGCTCCTTGCGCCACACGAAGCGCAGGCCCGACCAGTTGGTGTCCAGGGCGGCCACCTTGACGTCCACCAGACCGGTCGGCAGCAGAACCTGGCGGAGCAGGTTCTCGGTGAGGTCACTGTCGTGGCCCCCGGCACGCCTCGGCCAGGCGATCCACAGGGCGTCCTCCGGGCGCAGCCTGGCCACCACGGGCTTGCAGACGGTGTCGAGCTCGGCCGCGGCCCGGACGAACACGACGACCACGTCGGCCGGCCCGCGCATACCCCGGCGCGACCTCGCCCCCTCGGGCAGACCCTCCACCTCCCACCCCGCCGGCGCACCGACCAGCGCGAGGACGTGGCCCGGGCGCAGCCCGAGCTTCTTGGCCAAGGGGGTCCCCGAGTAGCCGGCCCCCCGGCTCGGCGTCTTCGAGGGCCCGGCCACGGTTAGGACATTCTGCCCTGGCTCGGACCGGTCCACGGCCAGAAGATGTCCCCAGTGGCCGACCCGGAGGCACCGCCATGGCCGATCCGGACATCGTGTTCATGCGGGGAAGCGACGCATTCTCCTGGTACATGGAACGCGACCCTGTGCTGCGCTCCACCATCGTGGCGGTCGCCTGGCTGGACACCGCGCCCGACTGGGAGGTCCTGCAGAGGCGCATGGCGGCCGCGGTGGAGCAGGTCCCGCTCTTCCGGACCCGACCGGTCACCCCCCCGGCCCGCCTTGCCACTCCTCGATGGACCCTGGACCCGGAGTTCGACCTCGACTGGCACCTGCGGCGGGTCGCCGCGCCGCCCCCGCGCGGCCCCGAGACGGTGCTCGCCATGGCCGAGAAGGCCGCCACCACCGCCTTCGACCCGGCCCGTCCGTTGTGGGAGTTCACCCTGGTCGAGGGGCTGGAGACGGGCGGCACCGCCTTCCTCATGAAGCTCCACCACGCACTGACCGACGGCATCGGCGGCATGCAGCTGGCACTGTTGCTCTTCGACCGCAGCGCCGCGGGGTCGATGGGCGGTCCGCGCCCCATGGGCTTCCCAGAACCGCCTGCATACCCGGTCGGCGACACCCGCCGGGGGGCCGCGCTGGCCGCCTCCTCGATCGGCCACGACCTGCGCCTCGTCCTCGACGTCACCCGCCAGGGCGGCCGTGTCGTTCCGGAGCTCGGGCACCTCGTCCGCCACCCCGTCTCCACCACGGTGTCGATCCTCGAGACGCTCGCCTCCGCGGCACGCATCGTGGCCCCCGTGCGCCGGACGCTGTCGCCGGTGATGACCGAGCGGGGCCTGGGCCGGCGTCTCGGCATGCTCGACGTCCGCCTCGACGACCTGCGTGGCGCTGCGGCGGCAGTGGGCGGCACCGTGAACGACGCCTTCGTGGCCTCGGTCACGGGCGGCCTGCGCCGCTACCACGAGGCCATGGGCGCGACGGTCGAAGAACTGCGCGTGACCATGCCGGTGAGCCTGCGAAAGCCCGACGACCCCGTGGCCGGCGACCGGATCACGCTCATGCGCTTCGCCGTCCCTGTGGGCTTGGCCGACCCGGCCGAGCGAGTACGCGCCACGGGAGCACGGTGCCGGGTGGCATGCAGCGAGCGGGCCATCCCCTACTCGAACCTCATCGCCGGAACGCTCAACCTCCTGCCGCAGGGCGCGGTCGGCGCCATGCTCAAGTGCGTCGATTTCCTGGCCAGCGACGTCCCTGGGCTGGCCTTCCCCGTCTACCTGGCCGGCGCGCGGGTCACTGGGTACTACCCCTACAGCCCGACGATCGGCGCGGCGTTGAACACGACGCTGCTCACCTACGACGGAACCTGCTGTGTGGGGGTCACGATGGACAGGGACGCGGTCGACGACCCCGGCCTCATGGTCGACTGCCTGCGCCAGGGCTTCGACGAGGTGCTCTCCCTGCAGCCGGGCTCGAGGCCCGCGCACATCGGGCCTGGTCAGGCCCCCCGTGCCGCGAGCGGCGCCGGCACCACGCGCGGGCGCGTCCCCTCCGGCGCCGCGGCGCCCAGAACGCAGAGCACGAGCCCGGCCCGCTCCAGTTGATCGCGCTGTGGCGCGGGTCTCAGGCCGTCTTGGCCACCAGCACGTGGCAGGGCGCGCGGTGCGCCACGCTGTTGGGGACCGACCCGATCATGCGCCTGGCGCCCTGCATGCCCTTGGAGCCGACCACGATGATGTCGGCACCGACCGCCTCGGCCACTTGGATCACCATGTCGGCCGGCGACCCCACGACCGCGTGGGTCTCGATCTTGGCACCTTCCGCGATCCGCGCCGCCTCGGCCAGGGTCTTCTCGCTACTGCTCTTGAGGGCGGCGGAACTGAGCGTGGGATCGGCGGCGGCCATGGCACCGGCTCCGACGACGGCGACCCCGCCGGAGGGGATCTTGTAGGCGTTCACCAGGTGCAAGACCGAGTCGTGGAGCTTGGCCAGGTCGGCGGCCACCCGCACCGCCATGGCGGCCGTCTCCGACCCGTCCGTTCCCACCACGATGTTGTCGAACACGTGACACCCCCGTCTGGTCCAGGCCTTTCCAGCCGCCGCCCCGGCAGGAGGTCATCCAGTCTGACGACCGCCCGGGACGTTGGCAACCGGCCCCTTGCGCCAGGGGCTTTCTCGCACAGGCACTGCTCGATCAGCTGCGCCGGGCCACCCGGCGCACGCCCTCCCCGTCGGGTACGCCGAGCTCGTCCTCGCCGTCGACCTCGATATAGGTGGGCACGGGCTCAGGCATGAGCTCCACGTGCTCGTCGCCCGGCCGCACGTCGGTGGCATGGGTGGCGTACTCGCCGCCGGCCGAGCGCGTCACGACCACGGCGCGCTTGCGCTTGCCGATGCCGGGCACGCCTGCCATGTCCAGGCAGATGCGGTAGGTGACCAGCGCCACGATCGGCGGGATGACGATCACGACGATCCGGAACGTCCAGAGCACCGTGTTCAGCGACACCTCGAAGAAGTTGGCCAGGACGTCGGTCGAGCTCGCGCAGAAGAGCAGGAAGTAGAAGGCCAGGAACCCCGCGCCGACCGCCGTCCGCTTCGGCCGGTCACGGGGCCGGTCCAGCAGGTGGTGCTCCTTGCGGTCCCCGGTGATGGCCTGCTCGATGAACGGCCAGAGGTAGAAGAGGGTGAAAGTGAGGCCCGGGAAGATGATCGTGGGCAGGAAGACCTCGAAGGGGATCGTGTGCCCGAAGCTGGAGAACTCCCAGGCGGGCATGATCCGCAGCGCCCCGTCCAACCAACCCATGTACCAGTCCGGCTGGACCGCGTAGCTGATCTTGTAGGGCTCGTAGGGGCCGAATTGCCAGATCGGGTTGATCTGGGCCAGACCGCCCAGCGCCCACAGGACCCCGGCGATCATGAACAGGAAGCCGGTCGTCTTGGCGATGAACGTCGGGTACATCGGCGAGCCCACCACGTTGTCCTCGCGCCGCCCCTCGCCGGGGAACTGCGTGTGCTTCTGCTTGACCAGCAGCGCCAGGTGCGCGCCGATGAGGCCGAAGAGGGCGAGCGGTATCACCAGCACGTGCAGGATGAAGAACCGGGGAATGATGATCCCGTTGCCTGGGAAATTGCCCCCGAAGAGGAACGTGGCCAGATAGGTGCCGACGATGGGCATGGACAGCACGAACGAGTAGGCAAGGCGGATGCCGGTCCCCGACACCAGGTCGTCCGGCAGCGAGTAGCCGAGGAACCCGTTCACGATGGCCAGCGTGAGCAGGGTCACGCCGATGATCCAGTTCAGCTCGCGGGGCTTGCGGAAGGCACCGGTGAAGAAGATCCGGGCCATGTGCACCGCGATCGAGCCGACGAAGACGTCCGCCGCCCAGTGGTGCATCTGGCGCATGAGCAGCCCGGTGCGCACACTCAGGGAGAGGTCCACCGACGAGGCGTATGCGGCCGACATGTGCTGGCCGCGCAACGGCAGGTACGAACCGTGGTAGATCACGTCGGTCGCCGAGGGCACGTAGTACAGCGACAGGAAGATGCCCGTGGCGATGAGGATGACGAAGGAGTAGAGGGCGATCTCCCCGAGCAGGAACGACCAGTGGTCCGGGAAGATCTTGTCGAGGAGCGTGCGCCCGCCCTTGGCGAGGCCGAGGCGCTCGTCCAGCCAGCGGATGCCGCCGCCCACAGGGTCGATGGGCTTGCGGTCCGCGCCCGAGCCCGGGCGGAGCCGCTCGCGCAGTGTGGGGCTCATGTCGGCTTGCGCTCCCAGAATCCGGGCCCGACGGGCTGGTCGAAGCCGCTCTGGGCCCGGATGAACCCAGCACCGTCGATGAACAGCGGCAGCTGCGGCAACGGGCGGGGCGCTGGACCGAAGACGGGCTGCGCGCCGTCGAGGATGTCGAACAGGGACTGGTGGCACGGGCACAGGAGCTGCTGCGTGGACTCCTGGTAGAGGCCGACCGGGCAGCCGGCGTGCGTGCAGAGCTTGGAGTAGGCCACGTACCCCTGCGGCGCCCAGGTGACCCGGCCGGGCTTGGTGATGATGTCCTCGGAGCCGGCCCGGATCAGCATGACCTGGTCCTGGGACTCCCCCACGAAGCCCTCGGGGAAGACGGTGAGGGAGGAGCCGACCTCCAGGTCAGCCTGGTGCAGCGGGCGCCCGTTGATGTCGACCAGCCGCATGCCCGCCTTCCAGTCGGTGGTCTGGAGGCTGGCGCCCGGCTTGGGGCCGAGGGAGCGGACGAGCGGGAAGGCCAGGACCACGCCCATGATGGCGGCACCGGCCGCCAGCAGGCCGCCGAGGAAGCCGCGCCGACGGAACATCATGGTGCCCCGATCGACGACCGCGGCCCGCATGGCGGCCACGTCCTCGTCCTTCACCTCGAGGAGGTGGCGATCCTCGGAGAAGGGGCCCTGGGGAAGCAGGTACTTGCCCCACGCCGAGAGGGCGAAGCCGAAGGCGAAGAGGCCCACACCGAAGAAGACGGCCTGCCACTGGGTCGAGCCGTTGACCCAGTACACGGCCCCGAAGCCAGCGAACCCGACGATGCCCAGCGCCAGGAAGGCGGCGACGACGGCCTCGGCGCGCTTGGGGTGCTTGGCGTACGGCTGCAGGTGCGGGTCGTCGAAGGATGCGACGGTCGGGAATTCCTGGCTCTCCTCGGGGCGCACCGTCGTGTCGGTCATGCGCGGTCTCCGATCCAGAAGGCGAGCAGCATGCAGATCCCCACGCCGATCAGCAGGGCGATGAAGCCCTCGGCCACGGGTCCGATCCCGCCGAGGGCGAGGCCGCCGGCGTTGTTCGGGTGCTGGATCGGTCCCTTGACGTACGAGACGATGTCGGCCACCTCTTGGTCGCTCAGTGAGCCGGTGCCGAAGCGGGGCATGTTCCCGGGCCCGGTCCGCACCGCCTCGGCCACCTGTGTCGAGGTGGCCTCGTGAAGCGAGGGTGCGTGGAAGCCGTCTGCCAGGGCATCACCGGATCCGGTGATCGTGTGGCACGAGGCGCAGTTGAGGACGAAGAGCGAGTTGCCCATCGACACGTTCGCGCCCTGGAGGTGGACGACGGGGATGGCCGGTCCCGACAGCGCCGGCGGCGCCAGTGAGGACACGTAGGCGACGATCTCCAGGATCTGGCGATGGGTGAACCGCACCGGCTTGCGCACCGCCTGCTGGGAGGTCACGGCGAGCGGCATCCGCCCTGTGGAGACCCAGAAGTCGACGGTGGCCGCGCCGAGCCCGACGAGGTTCGGGGCCTTGTCCGTGCCGAGGGCGGTGGCGCCGTGGCAGCTCGCGCAGTTGAGCTGGAACAGCGCGTCGCCGGGTGCGACGTAGGAGGCCGGCGGCAGGTGGTAGGTGATCGCCGGGCTCAGCATGTCGAGCGCAGGTGCGGCGCCGGAGTTGGAGATCTGGCCCACGGTCGGGGTGGCCGTGTCGGCGCGGGCGGCCGAGCCGGCTGTGAACAGCCCGACCAGGGCCACGCCCACCACCAGGACCACCGGCAGCAGGTGCCGGGCGCGGATCTTCGAGCGCATCAGTGCGTGGACCCTCGGCCTCATCCCGTCTTCAGCAGGAACAGGCAGCTGAAGATGCCGATCCACATGAAGTCGACGAAGTGCCAGTAGTACCCGACCGACTGGAAGACCGTGGTCTCACCCGGGTCGCCCTTGGGGCCGCGGATGCGGCCCAGAAGGAAGATCATGGCCACCAGGCCCAGCAGCACGTGGAGGCCGTGGATGCCGGTCATGATGAAGAAGAGCGACCAATAGGCGTTGGCGTGCGGCCCGTTGCCGTGCGACGCGAAGTCGTGCCACTCGTAGAGGGTGTTGCCGAGGAAGGCCGCGCCCATGAGGAAGCTCACGATGATCCAGGCCCGCGCCTTGTTCTTCTCGCCTCGTTCCTGGTCCCACACCCCGAACTGGAAGGTGGGGCTGGAGGCCAGGAGGATCACCGAGAAGATGATCGCCTGGACGTAGTCGAGGTGGGTCCCCGCCGGCGGCCAGGGGACGTTGCCGGCGCGGATGGTGAAGTAGGCCGCGAACAGGCCGCTGAAGAACATCAGCTCGGAGCCGAGCCAGATCATGACGCCCACGGCGAGGAGTGACGGACGCTCCTGGTGGTACGCGCCTACGTGCCCATGCAGCTCGGCTTCGACCGGGGGGGCCTGGGTCACGGCGTCTTTCCTAGTTGACGGCGGCCCGGTCGCGCCAGATTTGCGGCTGCGTGCGCCGTGCCTGGCGCCGGGTCCGGACAGGGTCCCCGGCGGCCGGCCTCGACGGTGCTAGTGGAGCGCCGCGGGAAGGGGGCGACGGTGGACCACGGCGAGGCGGCGCGTCGGGCGGGTCAGCGCCACGTAGAGCGCGCGCAGGCCCTGGGGCGACTCGGCCACCAGGACCTCGGGCTCCACGACGACGACGGCGTCGAACTCCAGGCCGTTGGCCAGGTCGACCGGCAGGAGGCTCAGCGGCGCACCGAGGCCCTCGGTGCGCGGGTCGCTGGCCTCGAGCCCCGCGGCGTCGAGGGCCAGGGCGAGCTCGGCCACCAGGGAGCCCGGGGCGAGCACGGCGGTGGTCCCCGGCGAGACCTCGGCCACGGTCTCCCGCGCCACCCGGACCACGGCGCCGGCCAGAGGCCCCTCGCCCGCCGACACGAACCGGGGCGGGACGCCCGTCCGGCGCACCGTCGTCGGCGGGGCCAGCGCCGGGGCGGCCAGGGCCAGCACACGCCCGGCCACCTCGACGACCTCCGCGGGTGTCCGGTAGCTGACGGTGAGCTCCACTTGGCGGGGCGCGCGCTGGCTCGGGAGATGCGCGGTCACCTCGTCCCACCCCGCGGGCGCCCAGGGTCCCGTGGCCTGACCGATGTCGCCCACGACGGTGATCGAGCCCGAAAGCGATCGGCGCGCCACCATGCGCAGCTGCATCGGGGACAGGTCCTGGGCCTCGTCCACGACGATGTGCCCGTAGGTGCGCGGCTCGTCGTGCTCACCGTTGCCGTTGGAGGGCGAGGAACGCTTGCGGCGCGGTCCCAGGAGGACGCGGGCCTCGTCGAGGAGGGCGAGGTCCGCCGCCGTCCACGGTGCGTCCAAGGCCGAATCGCTGCGCGGCCGGTGCAACGACGACTGTTGGGCCGGCGTGAGGTCCCCCTTGCCTGCCAGGGCGAGCAGGGGCAGCGCTCCATAGAGGTCGTGCAACAGCTCCTCGGCGCTCAGCCGTGGCCAGATCCGGTCGAGGAGCTCGCCCATGGCCGGTTGGCGCCGCACCCGGCGGGTGAACTCGGCGAGGTCGAACGCCGACTCGTCCTCGTAGGTGACCTCGTAGGCATCCTCGGCCGCCTCGACCTCGGAGCTGGGGCCGTTGCCGGCCGAGCTTCCGGCCGAGCCGTTGCCGCCGGCGCCGTTGCCGGTCGAGGGGTTGCCGGCCGTGTGCAGCGCCACGATGCGCAGATAGTCGTCCGCCAGCCGGCGGACGACCAGCTGCTCGACGAACCGGCGACGTGCGTTGTGGGTGCCAGGTCGTCGGCGGGCTGCGGCGATGATCTGCGCCGAGTCATCCGTGCTGATGCGCAGGTTGGCCGACCCGAAGGGGACGTGGGCGTCGTGTCGCAAGGCCCGCTGGCGCGATCGCACCGCGCGGGCGATCACCCGTGCCATCCGTGCTTCCCCCTTGAGCCGCGCCACGTCGGGAGCGTCCTCGCCCCCCAGCTGCGCGCCGTGCACGAGGCCGTTGACGGTCGACAGGGTGACCCCGCTCTCGCCGAGCGACGGGAGCACGTGCTCGATGTAGCGGAGGAACAACGGGTTGGGCCCGATCACCAGCACGCCCTGGCGCTCGAGCGGGAAGCGATGCGTGTAGAGGAGGTACGCGGCCCGGTGCAGCGCCACGGCCGTCTTGCCGGTGCCGGGTCCGCCCTGGACCACGAGGACACCGGGCAGCGGGGAGCGGATGATCTCGTCCTGCTCGCGCTGGATCGTGGCGACGATGTCGCGCATGTGCCCGCTCCGGGCGCCTTCGAGGGCGGCGAGCAGGGCACCGGGGCCCCCGAGCTCGAGCTCCTCGTCGCCGCCGGCCTCGCCTTCCCCCGCGGGGGCGTTGTCGGCCCGGCCGAAGCGCTCGTCCTCGAGGCCCACGATGCGACGGCCCTGCGCGGCCAGGTGGCGGCGGAGCACCAGCCCCATCGGGTCACGTCCCGTGGCCCGGTAGAACGGCTCGGCCACCGGCGCGCGCCAGTCGACGACCAGCGGCTCGAGCTCCTCGCCCGAGACGCCGAGCCGCCCGATGTGGAACGCCTCGACCGTGCCGTCTTCCCCCCGGGCGTCGATGCGCCCGAAGCACAGGGCCTGGTCACCGAGGTCGAGCTGTTCGAGGCGGGCGAGGCTGGTGCGGACGATGACGTCCCGCTCCTCGCGGTACTGGTGGGTGCCTCCCCGACCCTGGTCGAGCACCGAGCGGAGCAGGGCCTGGGTGTCCGAGCGGAGCTGGTCGAGGCGCCGGTAGGCCCGGTCGACGTGCGCCTGCTCCGCCTCGAGTTCGGGGTTTCGCCCCACGGCCGCTCCCTCTCCACCACCGTTCGCGGTGAACTCTCGATCTTACCCCCCGGGCAATCGATCGAAGCAGGGGGTCGGGTAGCGTCGAGCCGTGGTTCTGGCCGACTCGCCGTTCGTGCGTGCCTGCCGGCGCCTCCCGACGGAGCGGGTGCCCGTCTGGTTCATGCGCCAGGCGGGACGCTCCCTGCCCGAGTACCGGGCCGCCCGGGGCACGGGCAGCATCCTGGAGGCCATTCGCCGGCCCGAGCTGGCCGCCGAGCTGACCCTCCAGCCGGTCCGGCGCCTCGGGGTGGACGCCGCCATCCTGTACTCCGACATCGTCGTGCCGGTGGCCGCCATGGGCTTCGGCGTCGACGTCGAACCGGGCCGCGGCCCCGTGGTGGCCGAGCCGTTCCGGGGCCCCGCGGACCTGCGCCGGCTCAGGCCCTTCGACGCCGCGGCCGACACCCCCTACGTGCTCGAGACCGTCCGGCTCCTCGTCCGCGAGCTCGAGCCGCTGGGCGTGCCGCTGATCGGGTTCGCCGGGGCACCCTTCACCGTGGCGAGCTACCTGGTCGAAGGGGGCCCGTCGCGCACGTACGTGCACACGAAGACCCTCATGCGCGAGGACCCCGAGACCTGGGCGCGTCTGCTCGACGCGCTGGCCGACGTGGCCCTGGCGTCGCTGCGGGCCCAGGTCGAGGCCGGGGCATCCGCCGTCCAGCTCTTCGACAGCTGGGTCGGAACGCTGAGCGCCCCCGACTACGAGCGCTTCGTGCTCCCGGCCAGCCGCAAGGTGCTCGAAGGCCTGTCCGATCTCGACGTTCCCCGCATCCATTTCGGGGTGGGCACCGGCGAGCTGCTCCAACTCATGGCCGCTGCCGGCGCCGAAGTCGTCGGCGTGGACTGGCGGGTCCCACTCGACGAGGCCCGCCGGCGCGTGGGCCCCGGCCACGCCCTGCAGGGCAACCTCGACCCGGTGACGTGCCTCGCCTCCTGGGAGGTCGTCCGGCAGGAGGCGGCCGAGGTGCTCCGGCGCGGCGGCGGCCTCGGCCACGTCTTCAACCTGGGCCACGGCGTGCTGCCCGAGACCGACCCCTCGATCCTCGAGCGCCTGGTGGCGTTCGTCCACGAGTCACCCGTTCGGGGCGAGGGCTGATGGTGGCAGGACCGGAGCACGCGGGCCAGGTGGGCGTGCTCGTGATGTCACACGGGACCCCGCCGAGCCTCGACCTCTTGCCGTCCTTCTACACGGAGATCCGCCGGGGCAACCCCCCGCCGCCCGAGCTGCTGGCCGACCTCGAGCGCCGCTACCGCGCCATCGGGGGCGTCTCGCCGCTCAACGAGCGCACGCGCGAGCAGGAGCAGGCCCTGGCGCACGCGCTCGAGTCCCTGGCGCCAGGGTGCTACCTGGTGGCCGGAGGGGCGAAGTTCGCGGACCCGCGCATCGAGGACGCCCTGGAGACGCTGGTGTCGCGCGGCGCGGCCCGAGTCGTCGGCCTGGTCCTCGCGCCGCATGCGGCAGAGGTGAGCGTCGGCGACTACGAGCGCCGTGCCCGTGCCGCGGCCCAGCGCGTCGGCGAACGCCTTGGGCGCGAGCTCCCGATCGACGTCGTCCGGCACTGGTACGACGCGCCGGGCTTCGACGAGCTCCTGGCCGCTCGCGTGCGCGACGCGCTCGACACGCTTCCCGTCGCCGCCCGCGCCGACGCGGAGGTCCTCTTCACCGCCCACAGCGTGCCCATGCGCTTCATCGACGCGGGCGACCCCTACGCCTTGCAGGTGGGGGCGACCGCCCGGGCCGTGGCCGAACGGGCGGCCCTCTCCCACTGGCGAGCGTGCTGGCAGAGCGCCGGCCGGACGGGCGACGCGTGGCTCGGCCCCGACCTGTTGGAGGTCATCCGCGCCATCGGCACCGCGAGCAGCGCCGGCGCGGTGGTGGTGTGCCCGGCCGGATTCGTGTCCGACCACCTCGAGGTCCTCTACGACGTCGACATCGAGGCCAGGGCGGTGGCCGAGGAATGTGGCCTGGCCTTCGCCCGGACGCGCTCGTTCAACGCCGATCCCGAGTTCTGTGCCTTGCTCGCCAGGGTGGTGCACGCCGCGAGCGCCGCACCGGCCGGGCGAGCGGATTGAGCGGGGGCGTGGATCCCGGCGGGCGCGTGGGCGTCGTCGTCGGAGGCGGCATCGCCGGCCTCGCCGCGGCCTGGGAGCTCTCGGGCCGGCCCGAGGTGCGGACGGTGGTCGTCCTGGAAGCGGACGACCGACTGGGCGGCAAGATCCACACGGCGCAGGTCGGCGGCCACGTCGTCGATCTCGGGCCCGACGCCTTTCTGGCCCGGCGACCCGAGGCGGTGGCGCTGTGCCGGGAGATCGGCATCGCCGACGAGTTGACGGCACCCGGCAGCCGGCGGGCGTACGTCTGGTCGCGCGGCAAGCTCCGCGCCCTGCCCGAGGGCCTGGCCCTGGGCATCCCCACCAGGATCGGACCCCTCCTGCGCTCGGGCATCCTCCCCTTCCACGGCCTGGCTCGCGCCGGCCTGGACCTGATCGCGGTGTCGCCCGCCTGGCGGACGCGCCGGTCCCGGCCGACCAGCCCGGCGGGTGCCACCCCCGACCGCGCCATCGGGGACATCGTCCGCAGCTGCCTCGGCCCCCAGGTGGTCGACCGCTTCGTCGACCCGCTCATCGGGGGGATCCATGCGGGACCGGTCGACGCCATGAGCGCCGCCGCCGTGTACCCACCGCTGCTCGAGGCGGCGGCACGGCCCGGGAGCCTCCTGCGCGCCCTTCGCCGCGTGACGCCGCCGGCCGGCCCCCCGGACGCGCCGGTGTTCCTCACCCCACGCGCCGGTCTCGGCCGCCTGACCGACGCGCTCGCCGCCGCGCTCGGCCGACGTGGCGTGCGACTGCGCACGTCGAGCCCCGTCACCGCGCTCGAGCACGCCGGTGCGCGCTGGCGCCTGCAGATCGGCCCTGGGGGTCTCGAGGAGGCCGACGTGGTGGTGCTCGCCACCCCGGCGCCGGTCAGCGCCCGCCTGCTGGGGCCGCTCGACCCCGAGACGAGCGTGCTCCTCTCCACGACCGAGTACGCGTCGGTGGCGGTCCTCACCTTCGTGGTCCCGGCGAGCGCCGTGGGCCGCCACCTCGACGGGACGGGGTTCCTCGTCCCCGCGGTCGAGCAGTGGCTCACCACCGCGTGCACCTGGATGTCGGCGAAGTGGCCACATCTCCCCACCGGCGGCGACGTCGTCATCCGGGCGTCAGTCGGTCGCTTCGGCGACGAGCGTGCCGCGGCCCTCGGCGACGACGACCTGCTCTCAGCGGTGTGGGCAGAGCTGGCGCCGGTGCTGCGGATCACGGGCACGCCCGCGGCCGCGCTCGTCACCCGGTGGCACGACGCCTTCCCGCAGTACGCGGTGGGCCACCTCGAGCGGGTCGCGGCGGTGGAGCGGGGCGTCGACGCCCTCGGCGCCATCGCGCTGGCCGGCGCCGCCTACCGCGGCGTGGGCATCCCGGCGTGCATCGCGAGCGGGCGGCGCGCGGCCCGGCGCGTCCTGGGCATCGACGAGCCGCTGTCCGGGGCCGAGGCACGGGCCGTGGCGCGGCAAACCGTCGCCGCCTACGAGGCCGGGCGCCGGGCCGAGCCGTCGTGAGCGCCTCGCGCCTGGTCGTCGACCGGGCCCGGTGGGCCCGCCGCTTGCGCGTGGCCGGGCCCTCGGCCCTCGCCGGGCTGCTCATGGCGCTCTCGATCCCCCCGTGGGGCTTCTGGATCCTCGCCTTCCCGGCGGCGGCGCTCCTGTGGTGGCGCCTGGACGGTCTGCCGGTCGGTCTCCGCCTGCTCGCCGGCTATGTCGCCGGCCTGGGGCTCTACGTCCCGAGCCTGTGGTGGGCCGTGCCGTTCAACGTCTACGGCGGCATCATCATGATGCTGCTGCTCGGCATCGGGCCCGCCGTTGCCTGCGCGCTGGCGCCCCCCGGCCGGGGCCGGACGTTCGCGCTGGCGGGCGCCATGGTCCTGCTCGAGATGCTGCGCGACCGGTGGCCCTTCGGCGGGATGCCGCTCGGCGGCATCGCCCTGGGGCAGGTGGCGGGACCGCTGGGCGCCACCGCCCGCATCGGCGGCCAGTTCCTCGTGCTCGGGCTGGTGTGGGTCCTCGGTGGCGGCCTCGGCGCGCTGGCTCTCGCCGCCGCACGCGCCTGGCGGGCGCGGCGCGCCGCGCACCGCGAGGCCGCCGGCTGGCAGGCCCTCGCCGACCACGCGGCGACCGTGGGGTCGGCGGCCGAACGGGGCGGCGTCGGCGGGACCATCCCCGAAGGCGTCGTGCGGGGGCGCCCGGCACGCGTCGGGGGCATGGTCGCGGCGGGACTGGCGGCGGTGGCGTCGGTTGTCGCAGTCGCCGCGCTGGGCACCGTGGCCCCCGACGGTGGGCCGGCCGTGGGCACGGTGCAGGCGGCGGCCGTACAGGGCGGAGGTGTCCGGGGCCTGCGCAAGGCCCAGGTCGACCCCACCGTCGTCTACGTCCGTCAGCTCGAGGCCTCCTCGCTGCTCCCCCCGCCGACCGGCGCCGGCCCGCCGCGCCTGGTGCTGTGGCCGGAGGACGTCGTCGCACTGGACCAGCCGCTCGTGGGCTCGCCCCAGGCCGAGGCGCTGGGCAACCTGGCCGTGAGCCTCGGCGCCAGCCTGCTCGTGGGCGTGACCGAGCCGGCCCCCGGACGTCACTTCCTCAACGAGGTGGTGGCCTTCGGCCCCGACGGACGAATCGTGGCCCACTACGAGAAGGTGCACCGCGTGCCCTTCGGCGAGTATGTCCCCGCGCGCTCCTTCTTCGAGCACCTCGCCGACCTCTCGGGTGTGCCCCTCGACGCCGTGCCGGGACACGGGGACGGCGTGCTGCGCACCCCGGCGGCCACCGTGGGGGCGATGGTGTCCTACGAGGTCTTCTTCCCCGACCGTGCCCGCATCCCGGTGCGCGCCGGCGCGGAGCTGCTCGTCGTGCCGACGAACACGTCGTCGTACGCCACCACGCAGGTGCCCACGCAGGAGATCGCCGCCTCGCGGCTGCGGGCCATCGAGGAGGGGCGTGACCTCGTCCAGGCCGCGCCCGCCGGGTACAGCGCGGTGATCGACAACCACGGGACGGTGCACGCCATCTCGGTGCTCGGCCGCCGGCAGGTGCTCGTCCGCTCCGTGGCGCTCCGGCGCGGCCTCACCGTCTACGGCCACGTCGGCGACCTGCTCGCCTTCGTGGCCTCGATCGCCGCCCTGGCCGGCGGCTGGCTGGCGTCGATGAGCCAGCGGGACGAGCGCCGCGACAGCGCACGCGCCGAGCGCGCCGCGACCGCCGAGCGCCGGGCCGAAAGGGAGCGCGTCCGCCAGTCGTAGGAGCCGGCAGGGCTCACTCGTCGTAGCCGGCAGCGCTCACTCGTAGTAGCCGGAGTGGATGTAGATGCAGGGGATGCCCTCGGCGTGGAACATGTCGCGGTTGCGGGGGTCGTCCTCGAAGGCGAGCCGAAGGTCCAGGCCGTAGGAGCGCAGGTCGTGCACCGCGCCCCGCTTGAAGCGGCTCACCTGCGCGTAGTCGCCGCGGTCGCGCATGACCAACAGGTCCCACCGCAGGCGGTTGTGGGCGAGCCACGCCAGGGTCTGGGGCCGGACGCGCAGCGGCCGGCCGGTGAGGAGGACGACCGTCAGCGCCGGATCGAGCAGCTCGAGCAGGCGGGCCACCTCGTCGACGAGAGGGTCGTCGCCGCAGGCCTCGAAGAAGGCGTCCCAGTCGCGCCGCCCCCGCTCGATGAAGTGCTGGCGACCGGCGGCGTCGGAGAGGACGCCGTCGATGTCGAAGACGACCGCGGCCTGCGGCTCGACCGGACCCGCCCGCCAGGACCAATTGGGGGGATCCACGGGCAGCGACCGGCTCAGTCCTCGCCGGTGCCCGAGGTGGTCGACAGGCGGCGGATCTCGTCGACCACGCGCGAATCCGCGAGCGTCGTCGTGTCGCCCAGGTCGCGCCCCTCGGCGACGTCGCGCAGCAGCCGGCGCATGATCTTGCCCGAACGGGTCTTGGGCAGCTCGTCGGTGAAGATGACCGTCTTGGGCCGGGCGATGGGGCCGATGTGCCTGGCCACGTGGGCGCGCAGCTCCTCGCCGTGCGCGGCCGAGGGCTCCTGCCCGGCGCGCAGGGTGACGAAGGCGATGATCGCCTGGCCGGTGGTGGCGTCGTTGGCCCCCACCACCGCCGCCTCGGCCACGGCGGGGTGGTCGACCAGCGAGGACTCGACCTCGGTGGTGGAGATCCGGTGCCCCGACACGTTCATCACGTCGTCGACCCGGCCGAGCAGCCACAGATACCCGTCGTCGTCGGTCTTGGCCCCGTCGCCGGCGAAGTACCGGCCGTCGAAACGGCTCCAGTAGGTCTGGCGGTAGCGCTCTGGGTCGCCGTAGATGCCGCGCAGCATGGAGGGCCAGGGCCGGGTGAGGGTCAGGTACCCCCCGCCCCTCTGCACGGGGGTCCCCTGGTCGTCGACGACCTCGGCACCGATCCCCGGCAGGGGGAAGGTGGCCGAGCCGGGCTTGCAGACGGTGATCCCGGGGAGCGGGGAGATCATGATGGCGCCCGTCTCCGTCTGCCACCACGTGTCGACGACGGGGCAGCGGCCGCCTCCGATGTGGCGCCAGTACCAGACCCAGGCCTCGGGGTTGATGGGCTCGCCCACCGACCCGAGCACCCGGAGGCTCGACATGTCGTGGCGCTCGGGGTACTGCGCGCCCCACTTCATGAAGGTGCGGATGGCCGTGGGCGCGCAGTAGAGGATCGACACGCGGTAGCGCTCGACGATGTCCCACCAGCGGTCCCTGTCGGGGAAGTCGGGTGTGCCCTCGTACATCACCGATGTTGCCCCGTTGGCCAGCGGTCCGTAGACGATGTAACTGTGGCCCGTCACCCACCCGATGTCCGCCGCGCACCAGTACACGTCCTGCTCGGGGTGGAGGTCGAAGACGACTCGGTGCGTGAAGGCGACCTGCGTCAGGTAGCCGCCCGTGGTGTGCATGATGCCCTTGGGCTTCGCCGTCGTCCCGGAGGTGTAGAGGAGGTAGAGGAGGTCCTCGGCGTCCATGTGCTCGGGCGGGCACGTCGGCGCCGCCTGCGCCATGAGCTCGTCCCACCAGAGGTCACGCCCGGGGCGCATCGGCGCAGGCCCGTCACCGGCGTCGCCCGTGCGACGGGCCACGACCACGTGCTCGATGCTCGGCGTGTCCTCCAGGGCGAGATCCGCGTTCGCCTTGAGGGCGACGGCCGCGCCCCGCCGCCACCCGCCGTCCGCAGTGACGAGCACCTTGGCCTCGGCGTCGTTGATGCGGTCGCGCAGGGCGTCGGGCGAGAAGCCGCCGAAGACGACGGAGTGCGCCGCGCCGATGCGGGTGCAGGCGAGCATGGCCACCGGAAGCTCGGGGATCATCGGCATGTAGATCGCCACGCGGTCGCCCCGCACGACGCCTAGGCCGAGGAGCACGTTGGCGAACCGCTCCACCTCGGCCAGCAGGTCGGCGTAGGTGATGGTGCGCGTGTCGCCGGGCTCACCCTCGAAGTGGTACGCCACCCGGTCCCCGCGACCGGCCGCCACGTGGCGGTCCAGGCAGTTGTACGACACGTTCAACTTTCCGCCCGCGAACCACCGGGCGAAGGGCAGGTCCCACTCCAGCACGGTGTGCCAGCGCTCGAACCACTCCAGCGCGCTGGCCTGCGAGGCCCAGAACCCCTCCCAATCGGACTCCGCGTGCTCGTGGAGCGACCGGTCGCGCACGACGGCCTGGGCGGTGAATCCCTCGGGCGGCGGGAACAGGCGTTCTTCGAGGTAGAAGTCGTCGATGGCGCCCCTGGGTGCGGGTCCCCGGACCTGCTCGTCGCCGGTGCCGTCGGCCATCGCGTGGGTCCTCCTCGGGTTCGCCGACCCGGTCCCCCGGCGGCGGGGCCGAGCCTACCGACGGAGGTTGCGCCGGCGCGAACGCTGGCAAGATTGCCTGGATGGTGGACGTCGTCACCCAGGCCGCGCCGTCGGCGCCCGAGATCGACATCGACGTTGGCCGGCGAGTGGTGATCGTCGCCAACCTGCTCCTCACCGACGCCGCCACCGTCCCCTCGACCTGGGCCAGCACGGGCTTCGCCCGCGCCCTCGACGCGTGGGAGGGCCCGGGGGTCGTGGTGGTGGCCGGCAACCTCTTCGACCTCCGCGGTGCCGGCGATCCCGGGGCCCGGGCGCGCGCGGCCCTGGCGGCCCACCCCCGTCTCGCCGCCTCCCTCGAGCGCTTCGCCGCGGGCCACGACCGCCGCGTGGTGGTGCTGCCCGGCACCGCCGACGACGCGCTGCACACGGACGCCGCGGCCCGCACCTGCGTCGAGGCGCTGGGCGCGCAGCTCGCCGATCGCCTCGACCTCCGGCTGTCGACGGCGGCGGGCACCCGCAAGGTCGGCGTCGACGCCACCGTCCCCCGACCCGGGGGGCGGGTACCGACGCCGGAGGCGGCGGCCGGGAGCGGACCGGCGGGCGTGTCGGCACCGGCGGGCGTGTCGGCACCGGCGGGCGTGTCGGCACCGGCGGGCGCGTCGGCACAGTGGCTCGAGGGCGTCGAGCAGCTGGCCGACCCCGGCAGCGTCCAGCGCTTCGTGACGTCGCGCATGCTCTACGGCCGCTTCTCCCGGCTGGCCTGGTGGCTGCTGGTACCCGCGGTGATCGCGCTCGCCCTGTGGATCCCGTTCGTGGCCACGGGCCTCCTGCACCTGTTCGGCGCCAGCGAGCGCACGGCCCACGCCCTGCACCGCGCCCGCATGGCCAGGTGGGGGACGCGTCTGCTCGTCGTGCTCATCGTGTCCGCCATCGAGCTGGCCGTCCTCGCCGGCGTGCTCGGCCTGCTGGCCCGGCGCGCCTGGCGGTCGCACGGCGGCGGCCGGCTGGTCGGGCCCTTCGACGACACCTTCGAGTCGGCGGGGGCGACGGCCAACGACGCCGCCCGCGACGAGGCCCGCGTCCGCATGGAGCACGGCTACGCCGGCGTGGTCACCGGCAGCTCGCGCCAGGCCGAGCTCACCCACCTGGGCGACGGGTTCTTCGCCTGCCCCGGTGCCGCCTCCGAGGTGATCGAGGAGCACCCGGGGCGCATCGGGCTGCCGCCCGTGTTCCTCCACCACCGCCAGCTGGCCTGGGTCGAGCTCGAGACCGGCGCGGAGCTCCATGCCCGGCTCCTGCTGTGCCGCTTCGACGACAAGCCCGTCACCGTCTTCGAGCGCTTCGCCGGCCGCTATCGGCGGGTCCACGACAACCACCCGGTCGTGGTGGCCGCCCAGCCCTACGGCGCGTCGTGGCCGCCACCGCCCGACCTCGCCGCCCTGCGGGGGCGGTCGCGCCGGATCCGTCGCTGGGCGGCGGGCGCCATCGCCTTCGCCGGTGCCGTGAACCTCCTCTCCGCGGTCACCCCGCCGCTACGGGCCCGGCTGCACGCGGTCCTCCAGATCGTGCCCCTCGGCGTGACCCAGGCGGCCGGCGCCCTGGTGGCGCTGTCGGGCATCGGCCTGCTGGTGCTGGCGCGCGGGGTGCGCCGGGGCCAGCAACGGGCCTGGGCCATCTCGGTGGGGATCCTGGCCGCCACCTTGGTCTTCCACCTCTTCCGGGCTGCCGACCTCGAAGCGTCGATCCTCGCCGCGGTGGTGCTCCTGTTCCTGCTCGTGACCCGCGACGAGTTCCGCGCCGAGTCCGACCGCCCGGCCCTGCGCTCCGCGCTGGTCGCCCTGGGAGCGGGCGTCGTCGGCATCACCGTGGTCACCTGGATCCTGGTCATCCTCACGGTCCACTACGACCATGCCTGGCACCAGTCGCTCCCCTGGTGGCGGGCCGGCCAGGCCGTGGTCGAGCGGCTCGTCGGCGTCCAGACCGTCGTGCTGCCGGACCGGCTCGACGACTTCCTGGCGCCGAGCCTGCTCACCATCGGCATCGGACTGGCGGCCATCGCCGCCGTCCTGGCCACACGCCCGGTGGTCGACCGCCGCCGTTCCGCCGGACGCGCCGCGCAGCTCCGGGCGCGCGACATCGTGGCCCGCCACGGCGAGGGCACCCTCGACTACTTCGCTCTGCGCTCGGACAAGCAGTGGTTCTTCCACCGCGACTCACTCATCGCCTACGCCATCCAGGGCGGCATCTGCCTGGTGTCGCCCGACCCCATCGGCCCCCGCGCCGAGCGCGAGCACGCGTGGGGGGCGTTCCGGCGCTTCGCCGACGGCCACGGCTGGGTGGTCGCCGTCATGGGCGCGTCCGAGGACTGGCTCCCCCTCTACCGCGCCGCGGGGATGCACGACATCTACATCGGGGACGAGGCGGTCGTGGACGTCCAGACGTTCTCGCTCGCCGGCGGGCACATGAAGGGCCTGCGCCAGGCCTTCAACCGCATCGCCAAGTACGGGTACACGGTGTCGTTCCACGACCCGAGCCGCCTGGACCGGGCGACCGCCGACTCCCTCGTCCCGATCATGTCGCAGAGCCGCCGCGGCGAATTCGAGCGCGGATTCTCCATGATGCTCGGGCGCATCTTCGACCCTGCCGACGAGGACCTGCTGCTGTGCGTGATCACCGGGCCCGACGGCGCACCGGCGGCGCTGTGCCAGTTCGTCCCGGCGAGGGGCATCCAGGGGTACTCGCTCGACCTGATGCGCCGTGACCGGGGCGAGCACCCCAACGGGCTGATCGACTTCGCCCTGGTGTCGACCATCGAGCACCTGCGCGCCCAGGGACAGCGCGGCCTGAGCCTCAATTTCGCGGCCATGCGCTCGATCCTGGAGGGCGAGCGTGGCGACGGCACGACCCAGCGCGTCGAGCGCTGGGCCCTGCAGAAGCTGTCGAACTTCCTCCAGATCGAGACGCTGTGGAAGTTCAACGCCAAGTACGGCCCGGAGTGGCTCCCGCGCTATGTCGTCTACGACGCTGCGGAGCACCTCGTGCCCGTGGTGCTGGCGATCATGCGCGCCGAGGCGCTGGCCGAGGTACCCGTGGTCGGACGCATGCTCGTCCCCGCGGCCCGAAAGACCCAGACCCAGTCCGCCGTGGCGCACGGCGCAGAGACCGGCCCCGCTGACGACACGGGCGCGTCGCTCCTCCAGGGCCTGCGCTCCGACGACGCGTGCGCGGGCGCCGGCGACGACACCACCAACCCGGGCAGCGAGGGAGAGCACGCCGATCGGGCACAATGACCGTTGTGCCGTCCAGGGTCGTGGTGGTCACCGGAGCGAACGTCGGCATCGGCCTGGAGACGGCCGCGGGTCTGGCCGCCGTGGGGGCGACCACGGTGCTCGCCTGCCGCAATCCCGTCAAGGCCGAGTCGGCGGCCGCCGACGTCCGTGCCCGGGCCTCCTCCGACGACGTCCACACCGTGGCGCTCGACCTGGCGGATCTCGCCTCGGTGCGGGCCTGCGCGCGGGAACTGGAGGCGCGCTTCGAGCACATCGACGTCCTCGTCAACAACGCCGGCGGCATCCTGCAGGAGCAAGGCCGGACCGCGCAGGGCTTCGAGAAGACCTTCGGGGTGAACTACCTGGGTCCGTTCCTCCTCACCAACCTGCTGCTCGAGCGGCTCGTCCGGAGCGCCGAGGGCAGCGGCGACGGGCGCGTGGTCAACGTGGCGTCGGTGGCCCACCACTGGGCGAAGCTCGACTGGGACGACCTACAGACCACGAGGCGCTACCGGCCCTTCAAGGCCTACGGCCGCTCCAAGCTGGCCGACATCCTCTTCACCCGTGCGCTCGCCGCCCGGCTGGCCGGCACCGCGGTGACGGCCAACGCCCTGCACCCGGGCAACGTCCGCAGCGGGTTCGGGATGGACGGCGACCTGCGCGGGTACCGGGGCCTGGGCGTGAAGATCTACCGGCCGGCGGAGATCTCGCCTGCCGCCGGCGCCCGGACCTCGATCTACCTGGCGTCGTCGGCGGAGATGGCGGGCAAGAGCGGCGGCTACTACGTGCGCTGCAAACCGGGTCATCCCTCGAGACGCGCGCGCTCCCACGAGGACGCAGCGCGGCTGTGGCGCGAGAGCGAGCGGCTCGTGGCCGACGCGGGGTTCCCGATCCCCTGACGGCTCCCGGCACCACGACGGCTCCGGGACCGAACGGCGAGCCGAGACGGTAAGGAACCGCACAACCGCGCCCACGCTCCGTAGTCCTCTGGCGCCCGCCGCTCAAGCCACGGGCCAATCATGTTGTTATGCAACGAACGGCGGATCCACGAGGGGAGACGATCGACCATGCGCGCCCTAGAACACCTTGCTCGTGCCACGAGCACCCGGTCACCGCACCGCGGTGGGGACGGCGACCCCGAGACCTCCAGCCGGTCACGGCGCTGGCTCGGGCTTGCGCTCCCCGGCCTCCTCCTGACCGCCACTGGCCTCTCCCTGGCCGCGTCGGGCTCCAAGGCGGGCGCGGAGGGCTCCACCGGATCCGTGGTGGCCTATGTGGCCAACATGGCCGACGGCACCCTGTCGGCCCTGAACACCTCCGACGGCGCGGCGATCGGCAGCCCCGACTCGGTGCCCGGCGCACGGATCGCCAGCCTCGTCGCCAGCAAGGACGGCACGACCCTGTACGTCGGGCAGGACACCAAGGGCGACGGCTCGGTCTCGTCGGTCAACACCTCGACGGGCCAGGTGGTGGGCGACCCAGTGACCCTCACCGGGAACCCGACCGCCATGGCCCTCAGCCCCGACGGGGCGACCCTCTACGTCCTGGTGGACTCCTTCCCGGGCCTCAGCAGCTCCCTGCTCAGCTTTGCCACGTCCACCATGACCCAGACCGGCGACGTGCCGGCCGGCATGCGGAGCTCGGGTCTGGCCATCAGCCCCGACGGGAAGAACGCGTACGTCACCGACACCTTCAGGGACGTCCTCGTCCACATCGACCTGGCGACCGGGAACACCGACGACATCCCCGTCGGCTCCCGACCCGTGGGCGTGGCCCTCACCCCGGACGGCACCCAGGCGTACGTGACCGAAGTCTTCGACGACGCCGTGACCGTCGTGGACACCGCCACCGACACGGTCGTGCCGCCGAGCGGCTCCGCTCCGGCTTTGAAGTGCCCCATCCCCTTTACCGCTCCGCCCGTCATCGGGCCGCCCGTGGGCCCCTGCGGGGGCTCGGACACCATCGAGGTGGGCAGCGAGCCGACCGCCGTCGCCTTCACGCCGGACGGCACCAAGGCCTACGTGACCAACTCGGATGACGGCACGGTGTCGGTCATCGACACCACGACGCTCTCTGTCACCTCGACCGTCCCCGTCGGGGCCTGGCCGGCGGCGCTGGCCATGACACCCGACGGGACGAAGGTGTACGTGACCAATTCGGATGACGGCACCGTCTCGGTCGTCGACACGGCCACGGACACCGTGAGCGCCAGTTCGCCGATCACCGTCGGCAACGACCCGGGCGCCATCGCCATGGTGTCGCTGCCAACGCCGAGCGTCCAGGTCGACATGAACATGCCCTCGGGCACCGACCCACGCGGCTCGCAGGTGACGGTGAGCGGGAGCGGGTTCGCCCCTGGCTCCTCCGTCACGGTCCAGGCCCACTCGACGCCCGAGACCATCGGGACGCCCACGGTGGGATCCGACGGCAGCTTCTCGGGCTCGGTCACCATCCCCACCGACCTGGCCCCAGGGACCCACACCGTCACCGCCTCGGGCACCGGCTGGGACGGCGCCGCGGTGACGATCACGTCGGCCACCTTCACGGTGCCCGACTCGGCCGCGCCGGCGCCGCCGGCGCCCCCCGCGGCCCCGGTGATCCCGGGCGCCACGACCCCGCACACCGGAGAGCCGTGGTCCGGGTCCGGCCCCTACGTGGCGGGCACCCTCGGACTCGGCACCGCCCTGATCGCCCTCGGGCTGGTGCTGCGGCGCCGCGAGCGCCGGCTCCCGGCCTGACAGCGACGGCCGCTCGGCCGTCCCGTGCCTCGGCCCAGGCGCGGAACGGCAAGCGGCATTGTCGCCCTCGGGGGGCGGGTGGGTAGAGTCGCACCGCCAACCTGGCCCGAGGAGGACGCATGAGCGGTGCCGTGCCGCTGGTCGACTATCTGGTGCTCGGAGACCGGCCCCACCTGGTGGCCCATGAGTGCACGTCGTGCAAGGCGCGCTACTTCGACCGGCGCAACGCCTGTGCCGCCTGCGAGGGCGTGACCTTCGCCGACGTCGAGGTGCCCACCGAAGGGGAGCTGACCGCCTTCACCATCGTGTCCTTCGCCGCGCCGGGCATCCCCGTGCCATTCGTGGCCGGGCTCGTCGACTGCGAGGGCACGGCGGTGCGGGCCAACGTGGTCAACACACCGGCCGACCCCGAGCACGTGCAGCTGGGGATGAAGGTGCGCCTGACCACGTTCCCCATCGGGACCGACAGCGAGGGCACCGAGGCCATCGGGTTCGGCTTCGAGCCCATCGAGAACAAGGGGGCATCGTGAGCGAGCCGATCTGGATCCTGGGCATCCACATGACGAAGTTCGGCAAGCACCCGGACAAGGACACGGTCGACCTGGCCACCGAGGCGGTCCAAGGGGCGCTGCGCGACGGCGGCGTCACCATGAAGGACATGGGGGTCGTGGCGGCCGGCAATCTCATGGGAGCGGGCCTCGGCATCGGTCAGGCCGTCCAGAAGCAGGTCGGCCAGACCGGCATCCCCGTCTACAACGTGGCCAACGCCTGTGCCACCGGGGCCACCGCGCTGCGCACCGCGATCATGGCCGTCAAGGCCGGCGAGTGCGACTTCGGGCTGGCCGTCGGCGTGGAGAAGCTGGCCGGCGCGGGACTGCTCTCGGGCGGGTCGCGCAAGGAGGACGCGGGCACCTGGACGCCCCACGGGCGCTACGGCGCGGTGGCGCCCCTCGACGGGCGGGTGGGGACCGAGACCATGCCCGGCGTGTTCGCCCAGATCGGCATGGAGTACGGGCACCGCTACGGCGGGACCAGCTTCGAGCTCTTCGCTCGCATCAGCGAGAAGAACCACGCCCACTCGACGCTCAACCCGCTGGCCGCCTACACCAAGAAGATGTCCCTCGAGCAGATCATGGGCGACGTCATGATCGCCTACCCCAACACCCGGCCCATGTGCTCGGCCAACTGCGACGGGGCGGCCGCGGCCGTGGTGGTGAGCGACGCCAAGCTGCGGACGCTGGATCCCGACCAGCGGCGCCGGGCGGTCAAGGTCTCCGCGTCGGTGCTCACCACCGACCCCTGGGAGGACGCCTGCCAGGTCCTCCCCAACGTGAACACGCTGACCCGCAACGCCGCCGCCCAGGCCTACGAGGCGGCCGGGGTGAGCCCCGGGGACCTCGACCTGGTGGAGCTTCACGACTGCTTCGCCACCGCGGAGCTGGTCCACTACGACAACCTGATGCTGTGCGAGACCGGCGGGGCGGTCGACTTCTTCAACTCGGGGGCCACCTGGCGCGACGGGACGACCCCGGTGAACGTGTCGGGTGGGCTCGAATCGAAGGGTCACCCCATCGCGGCCACGGGCATCGCCAACATCTGGGAGATCTGCCACCACCTGCGCGGTGAGGCCGGCGAGCGCCAGATCGACGGGGCGCGCGTGGGCCTGGCCCACGTCATCGGGCTGGGATCGGCCTGCGGGGTCCACATCCTGGAGCGGGCCGCCTGAGCCCTGGCTCCCTGGCCATCAGCGCAGGACGCACTCCACCATGGTGGCCACCAGGCCGCCCACCATGTCCTCGGTCAGGTCGTGCACGTGCACGACGGCGTCGTGCTCGCTGGCGTCGCCGCCCATGTGGCCCGGCCCGACCCGCATGACCACGCGCAGCACCTCGCGCCCTTCGATGGCCGTGATCGTCAGCCGACCCGGCCCCCGGCCGTCGAACCTCTCCATGGTGAGCACGAGGTCGTAGCCGCGCGGCATCCGGACGGGGGTGTCCCGCAGGACCTGGCCGACGTTGACGGTCAAGCCCCAGCCCCGCATGGCCCGCGCGCACGCCTCGAGCACGGGCATGACCGTGCCGGCGATGGCATGACGCAGCTCGTCGAACTGGCGAGCCTCCAGCGCGCGCCGGGCCGCCATGGACGACTCCTGCGCCGCCACCGCGGCCAGCCCGGACGACAGCGCCCAGTCGACCCTGGTCCGCCACGGAACGACAGCCGGCACCTCGCCGGCGACCCCAGTCCCGATCTGGGTCCCCATTGTTGCGATCTCCCCGCGTCACGACCGGCCGCCGCCGGTTGCACCTTGGCACCCCCCACCGGAACGGTCGCAGGCCGAGGTCACCGTGCACCCACCGAGTCCCCAACGATCGGCCAATTGCCCCGACACCGGCGCCAGCCGGCCGCTGGTAGAAACCAGGCCATGTTCGACGACCTCCTCGAGGCCAACACCCGCTACCGGGTCGAGTTCCACGACGCCGGCGTGGACGGCCGGGCCGCCAAGGGTCTGGCCGTGCTGACCTGCATCGACTCCCGGATCGACCCCCTGGCCATGCTGGGCCTGCGCGCCGGGGACGCCAAGATCATCCGCAACGCGGGCGCCCGGGTCACCGAGGACGCGTTGCGATCCCTGGTGCTGGCGGTCAACCTGCTCGGCGTCACCCGCGTGTGCGTGGTCCAGCACACCGACTGCGCCGTGGTGGGGTCGTCGGAGGAGGACCTGCGCAACCGGGTGGCCGCGGCCAGCGGCGTGGACCCCAAGGGATGGGACTTCCTGGCGGGGGCCGACCCCCGCGCCCTGCTGGCCGGCGACATCGTGCGGATCCGGTCGTGCCCCCTCCTGCCCGCGGGGCTGCAGGTCGGGGCCTTCGTCTTCGACGTGCACAGCGGGGAGCTGCTGCCGGCCGACCTCTGAGTGCACACAGCCCCAGTGCGCCCGCGCGTGGCTCTCCTCGAGCGACAGCCCGCAATGCGGCCGCCGCCCGATGAGGCGGCGACGGCGCGCCCGTCAGGAGGGGACGTCGGGGACGGGGCCCCCGCCCTCGGGAATGGGGCGCCCCGAGTCGCGCCAGGCGACCGCCTCGTGGAACCCGTGCGTGGCGGCCAGCTCCTGGAACCAGCGGCCTTCGGGCGAGTGGCGGGTGATGCCGTCGAAGAGCGTTGCGAGGATCTGCGTGCCGGCCAGGCCCATGTTGTCGAAGGCCTGGTTGATCATGAGCTTCTGCATGGCCAGCTGGTTGGTGGGCACACCGGCGATCCGCTCGACGAGCTCGTCGACGCGGGCGTCGAGCTCCGCCGCCGGCACCGCCTCCAGGACGAGCCCCCACTCGGCCGCCTGGCGCCCGTCGATGGTGTCGCCGGTGAGCAGCATCCGCTTGGCCTTCTCCATGCCGAGCCGGTAGACCCACATGGCCGTGGTGGGGCATCCCCAGACCCGCGCCGGCATGTAGCCGATGCGCGCGTCCTCGGCCATCACCACCAGGTCGCAGCACAGCGCGATGTCGCTGCCGCCGGCCACCGCGTACCCCTGGACCTTGCACACGGTCGGCTTGAGCGAGCGGAACAGGCTCATGAAGTCGTCGGTGTTGCGCTTCATGAAGCGGTAGTCCTTGACGGGGTCCCACACCGCCGGCTGCGTGCCCCGGCCGGTCTCGGCGAAGTCCTTCAGGTCGTACCCGGCGCAGAAGGCGCGCCCGGCACCGGCCAGCGCGATGACGTGGACAGCGGGGTCGTCGTTTGCGGCCTCCACCGCCCGTCGGATCTCACCGGGCATGGCCAGGTCGATGGCGTTCAGCCGCTCCGGTCGGTCGAGGGTGATGGTGGCCACGCGCCCGGCCGTCGTGTAGCGGATCGACGAGAACTCCGCGCGGGTCATCGACCACCCGTCTCCCCGCTGGGCGTCACGGCGAGGCCGAGGAGAGCGCCCGCCACAGGGCCATGTAGCTCGGGTACGTCAGCGCGTCGGTGACGTACCCGGCGGTGACGAGCTCCTCGTGGAAACGGGGCAGGTTGCGCCAGGGAATGCCCATGTCCACGTGGTGGGCCAGGTGCCACCCGGTGTTGTAGGGCACGAGCCACACCCGGGCCGCCCACGACTGGCGCACGCAGTGGGTGGTCACCCGGCGGTCCTTGCCCGCCTCGAGCCCGCCGTGCTCGGCGATGGAGCGCAGGCGGTTCAGGACCCGCCACTGGGTCATCCACGGCAGCCACCACAGCAACGGGTAGATCCACCAGCGCCCGGTGGCCGCCCAGGCGACCGCCCACAGCACCACCTGGACGCCGAGGATCCGCCCGGCAACGGGCCGGGCCAGCGGGTTGCGCAGCGCGCCGAGCAAGGCACGGAAGTTCTTCCACCCCGAGATGCCCACCGCGTCGCGCACGAGGCGCCGCCGCAGCGTGGCGCGGTCGCAGCGATACCCCCCGTAGAAGGCGATGTCGGGCTCCTCGGGCCCGAACTCCTCACGATGGTGCGCGAAGTGGCCGCGGCGGTAGAGGACGATGGGGGTGAAGGCCGGATAGGCGATGAGCCAGGTGCCCACCCAGTCGTTGACCCGCTTGTTCGAGAACAGCAGCCTGTGCGCGGCCTCGTGCATGAGGATGGCGAAGCGCACGTAGAGGGGCCCCATGACCACGAAGGCGACGGCGTAGCCCCACCACGTGTCCAACCACACGGACCCGGCCACGACGGCGACGACCATGGTCCAGAGCCAGGCCACCGCGAGCGCGTTGGCACCGTTCGCGATGCTCCGCAGCTCCCGCCGGAGCTCGGGACGGGCCACCCCCGACGCCAGGAGGCGCTCGCTGGGGAGCACGTCGGGCCGCGCCGAGCGGTCCAGCACCATGTCGGTCACGGCCGATATATTACGACTTAAGAGACAACCGATGCAATTACGTAATACCGCCGTGCGATCCCCTGATGCCCTGGCCGACGGCCGTCCGCTCACGGCCCGATCGGTCCTCGCCAGCACCCTCCTCGGCGTGTCCGAGCCCGGGCCGGCGGCGCTGCCCGTCGCCTACCTGGTGCACATGGCCGGGCTCTTCGGGATCAACGAGAACCGGGCCCGGGTGGCGCTCAGCCGGATGGTGGCCTCGGGCGAGGCGACCACCGACGGGGCCGGAGGCTATTCGCTGGCCGGCCACCTCCTCGACCGGCAACGACGACAACGGGCCAGCCGGGCGGGGCACACCCGCCCCTGGGGCGGGGCCTGGCACGTGGTGGTGGTGACCACCGCCGGGTCGACGGCCGAGGTGCGGGGCCGGCGCCGGCGCGCCCTGGCCGTGGCCCGCTTGGGCGAGCTGCGCGAGGGCACGTGGATGCGCCCCGACAACCTCGACCTGGTGCTCGACGACGCCCTCGCCGGCGACGTGACGGTCCTCGCCGGCGCGCGACTCGACGACCCGGCGGCCCTGGCGGCGCGCCTGTGGGACCTTCGGAGATGGGCTCGGGAGGCCGAGGGGCTGGTCGGGCGCCTGGAGGCGCGTCCTCCCGCCGGGGTGCGGGACCTGACCCCGGGGTTCGTGCTCTCCGCCTCCGTGCTGCGCCACCTGCAGGCCGATCCCCTCGTCCCCGAGCCGCTCCTGCCCGCCGACTGGCCGGGCGTACGGCTGCGCCGGGTCTACGACGGCTGGGACGCGCGCTATCGCGCCGTGCTGGCCCGCTGGAGCCGGGAGTTCGCGCCGATCGGGTGACCGCCGGTGGCGACCCTCGGACGAGAGCGGTGGGGTCCCCTCAGATGAAGAGCAGCGTCGCCTTGTGGGCGAACTCGACGATGGGCGCCGGCCACAGGCCGAAGAGCACGGTGATGCCCGCGCACACGACGATGGTCGAGGCTGCACCGAGGGGCACGTGCAACCCCACCAGGTCCCGGTTGGCGTCGTCGGGCGCGGCGGCGGGAGCGGCCGCCGAGGGGGCGGGCACGGTGATCGCGCCCTCCTCGCCGCGCCCGCCCGGCGAGGCGGCGCCGGCCAGCACGGGCGCCGGTGCCGGCGGCGAGGCCTCGGGCTCGACCCCGTAGGCGGCCTCGAGCTGCTCCGGCGTGTCGTCGGGGGCGGTGTCGGCCAGGGGCGCGTACATGACGACGACCACCCGCAGGTAGAAGAAGGCGGCGATCGCCGCGGTCACCATGGCGATGACGGCGAGTGCCGTGGAGTGCGCCCCCACGGCGGCGGTGATCACCTCCAGCTTGGCCAGGAACCCGGTGGTGAAGGGGATGCCCGCCTGGGCCAGGAGGAACAGTGCCAGCGCGGCGGCCAGCCAGGGCTGGCGGGCGGCGAGGCCGCGGTAGCGCTCGAGGCCGTGGCGGTCGTCGCCGGCACCGCCGACCACGCTCACCACCGCGAAGCTGCCGATCACCATGAACGTGTAGACGAACAGGTAGTAGAGCGAGGACTCCACGCCCCGGGCGTTGGCCGCCTGCAGCCCGAGGAGGATGAACCCCGCCGTGTTGATCGACGAGTAGGCCAGCATGCGCTTGACGTCGCGCTGGACGAGGGCCACCACCGCCCCGAGGAGCAGCGTCAGGGCGGCCAACACCCATACCGCCGGCCGCCAGTCGTCGCGCAGCAACCCGAAGGACGAGACGAACACCCGCAAGAGCGCGGCGAAGCCGCCGGCCTTGGCCACGGCGGCCATGAAGCCGGCCACTGGGGTGGGCGAGCCCTGGTAGACGTCGGGCGTCCACAGGTGGAACGGCACCGCCGCCACCTTGAACCCGAAGCCCACCAGCAGCAGGGCCAGCCCCGCGAGCAGCAGCCCGTTGTGCAACGGCACGTTGCGGGCCAGGTAGTCGGCGATCTGGAGCAGGTTCGTCGTCCCCGTGGACCCGTACACCAGGGCGATGCCGTAGAGGAAGACCGCGGAGGAGAAGGCGCCGAGCACGAAGTACTTGAGCGCCGCCTCGCCCGACTCCGCGCGCCGGCTGTTCATGGCGGCCAGCACGTAGAGGGCGATGGAGAGGATCTCGAGGCCGAGGAACACGATGATCAGGTCGTTGGCCGACGCCATGATGATCGCCCCGGACGCCGACACGAGGGTGAGGACGTGGTACTCGGGCCCGAAGACGCCCTGGCGCCGCAGCCACGAGTCGCCGACCATGGTGGCCACGAGCACCGCGGCGGTGACGGTCATGGTGAAGAAGGCGCTGAAGCCGTCTTGGACCACGGAGTTGTCGATGGTGGCGTGCGGACCGTGGTGGAGCACGTCGAACCACTGCACCAGGCCGAAGGCGAAGGCCACCGACGAGGTGAGCAAGGTGAGCGACGTGGTGGCGGAGAGGTCGAGGGGCCGGCGCGACAGCGACGACGCGACGAGGATGACCACCGCCCCGCCGAGCATGACCAGCACGGGCATGATGGCGAAGTACGCGATGTGGGGCAGGACCACGTGGCCCGTCGACGTGGTGGCGGCGAGCAGCGCGCTCATGGCGTGCTCCCCGAGGCGGCGCTCACGGGCCCTCCGGTGGCGACCGCCGGCTGCCTGGTGCCGGTCTGGGTGTGGACCTGGTTCACGAGGCGGTTGACCGAGGGCGTGATGCGGTCGAGCACGGGCTTGGGGAACACCCCGAGGGCGACGATGAGGATCACGAGGGGGGCGATGATGGCGACCTCCCGCCACGACAGGTCACGGGTGCGGGCAGTCTCCTCGTCGGGCTCGTGGTGGAACGCCTGCTGGTAGGCCCACAGGAGGTAGAGGGCGGCGAGCACCACACCGAAGGTGGCGGCCACGGCCCACCAACGCCGGGTGATGAAGGTGCCGACGAGCACCAGGAACTCGCCCACGAAGCCGTTGAGCCCCGGCAGCCCCACCGCGGCGAGCATGGCGATGGTGAAGGCCCCCGCCAGCACGGGCGCCGGACGCTGCAGGCCCCGCAGCTCGTTGGTCTGCCAGGTCCGGCGGCGCTCGTAGATCCAGCCGATGAGGATGAACATGAGGGCGATCACGAGGCCGTGGTTCACCATCTGCAGCACGCCGCCGGCCAGGCCCTGGGTGGTGAGCGCGAACGTGCCGAGGACGACGAAGCCCAGGTGCGACAGCGACGAGTAGGCGACCAGGCGCTTGAGGTCGCGCTGTGCGCAGGCCACCAGCGCGCCGTAGAGGATCCCCACCACGCCGAGGGTCAGCAGCAGCGGGGCCAGGTCGACCACGGCGCGCGGGAACAGGCTCAGGTCGAAGCGGATGATCCCGTAGGTGCCCATCTTGGCCATGACCGCGGCCAGCACCACCGCGCCCCCGGTGGGGGCCTGGGCGTAGGCGTCGGGCGACCACGTGTGGAAGGGGAACACCGGGGCCTTCACGGCGAAGGCGGCGGTGAAGGCCAGGAACAGGAGCACCTGGGCCGTGAGCCCGAGGTGCGTGTGCATCAGGGTCGGCAGGTCGAAGGTGAGCCGCCCGGTCTGGTCGTCGTGGAGGATGGCCAGGGCCACGATGCCCACGAGCATGAAGGCCGAGCCGAGGAAGGTGTAGACGAAGAACTTGATGGCCGCCGCGCTGCGGCGGTCGAAACCCCAGCCGGCGATGACGAAGTAGATCGGGACCAGGGTCAGCTCGAAGAACAAGAAGAACAGGATCAGGTCCAGGGCCACGAAGCTCCCGAGGCACCCCGCCTCGAGCAGGAGCATCCAGGCGACGTATCCCCGGGGGTCGCGTCGCTCCGCCGCCCCGAGGAGCACCAGCGGGAACAGCACCGCGGCCATGAGCACCAGGAACAACGAGATCCCGTCGACGCCCAGGTGCCAGGTGACGCCGATCGAGGGCGCCCACTCGTGCTGGGTGACCATGCGGTACCCGCCGTCGCCCGCCTGGTAGCGCACGGCGACGGTCACCGCCAGCGCCAGCGTGGCCAGCGTCCCGGCCAGGCCCACGGCCAGGACGACGGTGCGCTGGAGGTGCTCGCCGATCACCCGCGGGACGAGCGCGGCGACGAGGGCCGCGCCCGCCGGTAGCAGGACGAGGACGGTGAGGAAGGGGAACGCCGTGTCGTGGGTCATGACGCCCTTCCCTCGGTGACCGGGCCACTCATGACCATGCCCTCGTCGCCATCCAGGCCAACAGGGCCACGAGGCCCACGACGATGCCCACCGCGTACTGGCGCACGAAACCGGTCTGGACCCGCCGAAGGCCCGATCCCCCGGCACGCGCGGCGCGCGCCAGCCCGTTGACCGCGCCGTCGATCACCTTCACGTCCCCGACGGCGCTCAGCCGGGCCAGAGCCTGGCCGGGGAGGCCGATGACGCGGTCGTAGACGTTGTCGATGAAGTACGACCGCCGCAGCACCGCCGGCTCGAGTGCGGGGATCTCCGGGCGCGGCAGCCACAGGCGCATGGCCACCGCGATGCCGATCACCGCCATGGTCGCGTCCACGATGGCGAGCACCCACTGGGTGGCCGCCGAGAGGTGGGCGTCGTAGAGGCTCTGGCCGAACACGGGCGCCACCCACGACAGCGGGTTCCAGCTGAACGGGTTGCCGGGCAGCAGCAGGAGGCCGCCGCCGAAGGACAGGACGGCCAGGACGACCAGGGGCGAGGTCATGACCCACGGCGGCTCGTGGGGCTCGGCCACGTGCCCGGCCTCGGCGGTGGCGTGGTAGACGGGCGAGCCACCCGCCGCGGCGTCGAGATCCGCGAGGTCGGGCTCGCTCGGCACCCGGCGCCAGCGGTCCTCACCGAAGAAGGCCAGCGCGGTGAGCCGGCTCATGTAGTAGGCGGTCAGCGCGGCGGTGAGCACGCCGAGGGCCCACAGCACCTTGTAGCGGGCGAAGGCGTTGGTCAGGATGTCGCCCTTGGCGAAGAAGCCCGACAGCGGCGGGACGCCGGCGATGGCCAGCCACCCGACCCCGAAGGTGAAGAACGTCAGGGCCATGTACACGCGCACGTTGCCCATACGCTTGAGGTCCTGCTCGTCGTGCAGGCCGTGGATCACCGACCCGGCCCCGAGGAAGAGCAGCGCCTTGAAGAAGGCGTGCGCCACCATGAGGAAGATGGCGGCCTCGTAGGCGCCGGTGCCCACCCCCAGGAACATGTAGCCGAGCTGGGAGACCGTGGAGTAGGCGAGGACCTTCTTGATGTCCTGCTGGGCGCAGCCGATGGTGGCGGCGACCAGGGCGGTCGCCACGCCGAAGCTGGCGATGATCACCTGCGAGGTGTGCGACGCGGCCAGCAGCGGGCTGATCCGGCACATGAGGTAGACGCCCGCGGTCACCATGGTGGCGGCGTGGATGAGGGCGGAGACGGGCGTGGGGCCCTCCATGGCGTCGGCCAGCCAGGGGAACAGCGGGATCTGCGCGGACTTGCCCACGGCGGCCACGAAGAGCAGCAGGCAGACGGCGGTCACCGTGCCCGACGACAGCGCGTGGACGTGGCCGAAGATGCCGAGGTAGTTGAGCGTTCCCGTGGAGCCGAAGACGAGGAACATGGCGAGGAGGAACCCGACGTCGGCCAGCCGGTTGTAGATGAAGGCCTTCTTTCCCGCGCTGGCGGCGGTGTCGCGCCCGAACCAGAAGGCGACCAGCCAGTACGAGCACACCCCCACGCCCTCCCAGCCGACGAAGGTGAAGAGCAGGTTGTCGCCCAGGACCAGCAGGAGCATCGAGGCGACGAAGAGGTTCAGGTAGACGAAGAACTTGGGGTAGTCCGGGTCGCCCTTCATGTACCCGATCGAGTACAGGTGGATCAGCGCGCTGATCCCCGTGACGAAGAGCGCCATCGTCATCGACAGTGGGTCGACGAGCAGTGCCGCGTGCACCTGCAGCCCGCCCACGGGGATCCAGGTCCAGAGGTTCTGCACGAACTCGCGCGACGCGCCGCTCGGGTGCTGGAGCAGGCCGGCGGTGACGAGGCAGGCGATCACAAACGAGGCGGCGATGGTGGCGGTGCCCAGCCACCCCGCCAACGGGTCGCCGAGGCGCCGGCCGAAGGCGGCGAGCACGACGAAGCCGGCCAGCGGCAGCAGCGGCATCAGGTAGGCAAGGTGCAGCATCGTCGGTCCCGGGTCCTCAGCCCTTGAGCACGTGCAGGTCGTCGGCGGTCGCGCCCTTGCGGCGCCGGAAGATGGCGACGACGATGCCGAGGCCGACCACGACCTCGGCCGCCGCCACCACCAGGACGAAGAACACCAGGGACTGGCCCCCGATGTCGTCGAGCATGCGGGCGAAGGTGACGAAGGCGATGTTGGCGGCGTTGAGCATCAGCTCGACGCACATGAACATCACCAGCACGTTGCGCCGCACGAGCAGGCCGAGCGCGCCGATGCCGAAGACGACCATGGACAGCGCCAGGTACCACTGGCCGCCGATGCTCACCGGTCCCCCTCGGCCTCGCCCGCGGCCGGCGGACCGCCGGCCGCCACGGGCTCGCCGGGCCCGTCCGCCACGGTGTCCGGGTCCTGCCCGCCCTCATCCGCCACGGCCTCCGGCACGACCTGCTCCGGCACGACCTCACCCACCCTGGGGCGGCGGGCCAGGACCACGGCCCCGACGACGGCGATGACCAGCAGCGCGGCGGTCGCCTCGAACGGGAACAGGTAGGTGGTGAACACCGAGCGGCCCAGCGCGGCGACGTCGCCACCCGGCTGGCCGGTCGCCGGTCCCGCGACCGAGTGCGCCCCCACCGCCCACTTGGTCTTGATGCCGACCAGCAGGAGACCCGCCGCGGTCAGCAGGACCAGCACGATGGCCACTGGGCGCTGGAAGCGCAGTGGCTCCTCCCCGATGTCCTCCTCGCGGTCGACCCCGAGGAACATGATGACGAAGAGGAACAGCACCACGATGGCGCCCGCGTACACGATGACCTGCACGGCGGCCAGGAAATTGGCCTGCTGGGCGACGAAGATGATCGCCACTCCGAAGAGGGTCAGGATCAGCATGAGCGCGGCGTGCACGGGGTTGCGGCTCGTCACCACGCCGATGGCGCCGACCACGACGATCGTCGCCGCGATGGCGAAGACGACGCGGTCGACGGTGCTGGCCGCGCCGAGCAGAGGCAGCAGGTGGATCATCACGGCTTCCTCGACGCGCGCCCCGCCGGGAGCCGACGCTTGGCCCTGGAGATCGCACCCCGGACCCCGCGCTCCTCGGGCGGGAGCTCGCTCATCTCGAGGTGGGCGGCGAACACGTCCCGGAGCTGGCGGGACCCGGTGGCCTCGTCGTCACGCAGGCCGCTCTGGCCCCCTTCGGGGGCGCGCACCCCGTAGCCGAGCTCGCCCGACCACTGGACCCGGCCCTCGTAGGCGGCGCTGCCGCCGGGGGAGGTGGCCCGCATCCACGCGGAGGTGTGCAGGTCGTCGCCCTCGCGCCAGTCCTCCCACGGCAGCTGCTTGGGTCTGCCGTCGTCGCCGACCAGTAGCTCCTCCTTGGTGTAGATGGCGTCGGCCCGGTTGGTGAAGGAGAACTCGAAGAGCTTCGACTCGGTGATGGCCTCGGTCGGGCAGGCCTCGACGCACATGTCGCAGTGGATGCAGCGCAGGTAGTTGATCTCGTAGACGAAGCCGTAGCGCTCGCCGGGCGACACCGGGTCGTCGGGCGGGTTGTCCGCCCCGCGCACGTAGATGCAGTCCGCAGGGCACACGCCGGCGCACAGCTCGCAGCCGATGCACTTCTCCATCCCGTCCTCGTAGCGGTTGAGGACGTGGCGACCGTGGAGGCGAAGCGGCTTCTCGCGCTTGGCGTTCGGGTACTGGTTGGTGACCCGGGGCTTGGCCATCTGCTCCAGGGTGACCTTGAACCCGCCGAAGAAGCTCAGGTCGTCGCGCAGGTTGTCGAGGAAGCCCATCAGCCCGTCACCTCGTCGGGTCGGACCACCATGTCCCCGGTGGCGCCCTCACGTTGGCCGCCCACGTGGATCGAGCGCAGGAGGAGCCCGCCGCCCACCGCCAGGGCACCGACCACGGCCACCCCCCACCAGTGCCCGACCATCACCGCGGCCACGACGAGCGTCCAGCCCAGCGACAGCGGGATGAGGACCTTCCAACCCAGGTCCATGAGCTGGTCGTAGCGCAGCCGCGGCAGTGCGCCACGCAGCCACACGTACACGAAGAGGAAGACGAGGGTCTTGCCCAGGAACCACAGGATGGGCCAGAGCCAGGGCAGGAAGCCATGGATCACCGGCCCGTCGGGCCCGCCGAGGAACAGCGTGACGATGATGGCCGACATCGTGATCACGTTCATGAACTCGGCCAGGAAGAACAGCGCGAAGCGGATGGACGAGTACTCCGTGTTGAAGCCTCCGACCAGCTCCTGTTCCGCCTCGACCAGGTCGAAGGGCGGGCGGGTGAGCTCGGCGGTGATGGCGATCATGAAGATGGCGAAGGGGACGAAGCCGAGGCGGATGATGTTCCAGCTGACGAAGAAGGTGTCGGACTGGGCGTTCACGATGGCGCGCGTGGAGAGCGAACCGGTGAGCAGCACCACCATGATGACGGTCATGCCCAGCGCGGCCTCGTAGGAGATCATCTGCGCCGAGGCGCGCACCGAGCCCAGCAGCGGGTACTTCGAGCCCGAGGACCAGCCCGCCAGCATGACGCCGTAGACCGCGATGGAGCTCATGGCCAGCAGCAGCAGGATGCCGATCGGCGGGTCGGCCAGCTGCAGCTCGAAGGTGTGCCCGGCGATCGTCACCTCGCCCCCGATGGGCACGATCGAGAAGGCGATCAGCGCCGGGACGATCGACAGGTACGGCGCCAGCTTGAACACGAGGCGATCCGCCCGCTCGGGGAGCAGGTCCTCCTTGAAGAACAGCTTGATGCCGTCGGCCATGGACTGGAGCAGTCCGAAGGGACCTGCTCGGTTGGGGCCGATGCGCGCCTGCATGTCCGAGATGACCTTGCGCTCGAACCAGATCATCATCATCACGGACACCAGCAGCGCGCCGAACACCACCAGGACCTTGATGATGTCGACGATGAGCACCCACCAGCCCACGCCGTGCGCGTAGAGCGGGTCCAGGGCCAGCCGGGCGGCGGCACCGGTCAACGGCGTGGCGGTCACGAGCGCGGGGGTCACAGGGACTCCAGACGGACGTCGACGACGGCCTCCGCCGCGTCGATGAGCGCGGCGGCGCTGGCGTCGTCGGGTCCCTGGACGTTGAAGTCGAGGGCCGCCGTGCCGCGGGCCACGCCGTCGTCGGCACGCGCCTCGAGCTCCAGCGCGCCACGCGACGAGCGCACCCGGACGAGGCCGCCGTCGGCCACGCCGAGCCGCTCGAGCTCGCCCCGGTGCGCCCGCAGCACCAGCTCGACGCCGAGCGAGGCGAGCGAGGGCGACGCGGTGAGCGACGCGCCGTCGTCGTAGAGGCGCCGGGAGGACACCAGGCGCAGCGAGTAGCTGTCGGGTGCGGGCCCACGGGGCACCGCGACCGAGGCCGGCGCGGCCAGCAGCGCCGGTCGGTTGGACGGGGCCGCCTCCACGGCCGCGCTAACCACTGCCGCGCCCACGGCGGCGACGGCGGACCCGAGCGGCTCGGCGGATCCCGCCCGCGGTGGCGCCCCCTGGCGCTCGACGGCCTCGATGCCGGGCGTGGCCACGGGGTCGATGCGCGGCGGGGTACGCCGGCCGATGACGAGCGGCGTGCCCTTGAGCGGCGCGACGATCCCGTCGCGGTTGGCAGGGGCGTCCAGTGCCGTGCCGGTGATGCCGGCGTGGGCGGGCGAGAGGCGCTCGATCTCGTCCCACAGGTCGCCCACGCTCGCCACGCCGAGGTCACCGCCCAGCCGTGCGGCGAGCTCGGCCGCGATCATCCAGTCGGGCCAGCACTGTCCGGGGGCGACGATCTTCTGCCCGACCCTGGTGATGCGGCCCTCGATGTTGGTGGTGGTGCCGGAGCGCTCGTGGTGCATGACCGCAGGCAGGACCACATCGGCGGTGGCGGACGACGACGACAGGAAGCTGTCGACAGCCACCACGAAGGGCGCGGCCTCCAGGGCCGCGGCAGCCGTCCGGGCGTCGGGGAAGTCGGCCAGCGGGTCGGCCCCGAGGAGCACCAGCGCGCCCATGTCGCCCTCGGCGAGCGCGGCGAGGATCCCCGCGCAGTCGCGCCCTGGAGCCTCGGGGGCGGCGCCCCACGCGTCGGCGTACCAGGCCCGGCCACCGTCGAGGCCGACGCGCCCGGGCAGCACCCCCGGCGCCAGCCCCATGTCGAGGGCGCCCAGCACGTTGCCCCGGCGCAGGGCGGGCAGGAAGGCGGCCTTGGGCCATGCCGCGGCCAGGGCCAGCGCGGCGTCGGCCACGACCGCCTCGTGCTCCGCGAGGGAGGGGCGTCCCAGGACCACGACGATCCCCTCCCCGCCCTCGCCGGCGCCGGCCAGCGCGCCGGTGGCCGCCGTCCACACGTCGGCGTCGACGGTCTCGGGCCTCGCCCCCGACACCAGCGCCCGGGCCAGCGCACCCGGCTCGCCCGGCCGGTACGGCAGGGACGCGGTCGCCCACTCGGTCAGTGACGTGCGCAGCGGGGTCAGCTCCACCACCGGCACCCCGTCGTCGAGCGCGGCGCCGCGCAGGCGGATGGAGAGGACGGGCAGCTCCTCGCGCAGGTCGCCCGCCAGGACGACCACGCACCGGGCCGAGGTGGCATCGTCGATCGTGGCCCGGGGCAGGCCGAGCACGAGGTCGGCCGGTAGCCCGTCGCCCAGCTGGGCGTCGACCGAGTCGGTGCCGAGCACGCCCTTGGCCAGCTTGGCCCAGGCGTACGCGTCCTCGTTGGTGAGCCGCGCCCCGCCGATCACGCCGATGGCCTGCGGCCCGCGCTCGTCGCGCACCGCGGCCAGGCGCTGCGCCACCGCCTCCAGCGCCTCGGCCCAGGACGCGGGGGCCAGCTCGCCGTCCTCGCCGCGCACCAGCGGCTCGGTGACGCGTTCCTCGCCGTTGACGGCCTCGTACCCGTAGCGGCCCTTGTCGCACAGCCAGCTGTGGTTGACCGGGTCGCTGTCGATCCCGAGCTGGCGCGTCACCCGGTTGAACGACGACTGCACGGCCACCCGGCACCCCAGCGCGCACGTGGTGCAGGTGGACTCGACCTGGTCGAGGTCCCACGGCCGCCCGGTGAAGCGGTAGGGCGTGGCCGTGAGGGCGCCCACCGGGCAGATCTGCACGGTGTTGCCGCTGAAGTACGACGAAAAGGCGTGGCCGTCGAAGATGTTCACCTCGATCGCGTCCCCGCGCCCCAAGAAGTCGATCTGGGCCTCGCCCGCGATCTCGTTGGCGAAGCGCACGCAGCGGCCGCACTGGATGCAGCGCTCGCGGTCGAGGAGCACCAGCTCCGAGATGGGGATGGGCTTGGGCCAGTGGCGCTTCTCCTCGACGAAGCGCGTCTCGCCCGGACCGTAGGCCAGGGTCTGGTCCTGGAGCGGGCACTCTCCTCCCTTGTCGCACACCGGGCAGTCGAGGGGGTGGTTCACGAGCAGGAACTCGAGCACGCCGTCCTGCGCCTTCTTCACCGCCTCGGACTCCGTGACGACCTCCATGCCCTCGGTCACCGGCACGTAGCAGGCCGGCTGCAGGCTCGGCCCGCGGGGGCCGCCCACCTCGACCAGGCACATGCGGCACATGCCCACCGGCTTCATCCGCGGGTGGTAGCAGAAGCGCGGGATGAAGGTCCCCGACCGCTCAGCCGCGGCGATGAGGAACTCCCCTGCCGCCGCGGTGGCCTCCCGCCCGTCGATGGTGAAGGAGACGGTCGCCCCCCCGCCCGCGGGCGCGGCCGGGGCGATGGCGTGGTGCGACGTCACCACGGGATCAGCCATGGGGGCACCCGCCCTCTTTGACGTGGACCAGGAACTCGTCGCGGAACATGCGGATGGCCGAGGCGATCGAGGAGGGGATGGAGGGGCCGAGCACGCAGATCGTCGTCTGCTTGGGCGGCCACGACACGCCGGGGGCCAGGTTGTCGCACGCGTCCATGAGCAGGTCGAGGTCGGCCTCGCGCCCCTCCCCGTCCTCGATGCGGCGCAGGATCTTCTCCAGCCAGCCGCTCCCCTCCCGGCACGGCGTGCACTGCCCGCAGGACTCGCGCCAGAAGAAGCGGGTGATGCGCCACGCGGCGCGCACCGCGCAGGTGGCGTCGTCCATGACCACGATCGAGCCAGACCCCAGCATCGACCCCTGCTCGGCCACCTCGTCCTGCCCGAGGGGGAGGTCCAGCTGCTCGGGGCCGAACCAGGGGGCGGACACGCCGCCGGGGATGATGGCCTTGAGCTCACGCCCGCCCGGGATCCCCCCGCCGAGGGCCGGCGCGTAGACGAGGTCGCGGAAGGTGGTCTTGACCATCTCGACCTCGTAGACGCCGGGATTGCGCACGTGCCCGGCCAGGGCGAACAGGCGCGTGCCGGTGGAGCGGCCCGCGCCCAGCGCGGTGAAGGCGCCCGAGCCGTTGGTCATGACCCAGGGCAGGTTGGAGAGGGTCTCGACGTTGTTGACCGCGGTGGGCTGGCCGTAGAGGCCGATGGCGGCCGGGAAGTACGGGGGCTTGATGCGCGGGAAGCCGCGCTTGCCCTCCAGGCTCTCGAGCAGCGCGGTCTCCTCGCCGCAGATGTAGGCGCCGGCGCCGGGGTGGACGACCACGTCCACGGAGAACCCCGACCCGAAGATGTCGCGCCCCACGGCGCCGTGGGCGTAGGCCTCGTTGAGCGCGGCGGTGACGCGCTCGAGACCCAGGGCGAACTCGCCGCGCACGTAGACGAAGGCCTGGCTGACCTGGAGCGCGTAGGCGGCGATGACCACGCCCTCGATCAGCTGGTGCGGGTCCCGCTCGAGGAGCAGGTGGTCCTTGAAGGTGGCGGGCTCGCTCTCGTCGCCGTTGACCACCAGGTAGCTGGTGGGCGCCTTGCGCATCATGGCCCACTTGCGCCCCGCGGGGAACCCGGCCCCGCCCCGCCCCAGCAGGCTGAGCGCGTTGACCTCCTCCGACACCGCCTCGGGCGTCATCGTGAGGGCCTTGCGCAACCCGTCGTAGCC
>Ga0187778_10000109_pt1 | contig 51568 bp, 44 predicted proteins | sample 1015_Q2_SP5_20_M_FD_132418 | JGI IMG/M metagenome (GOLD analysis project Ga0187778, IMG submission 132418) | Tropical peat soil microbial communities from peatlands in Department of Meta, Colombia - 1015_Q2_SP5_20_MG | ecosystem: Environmental > Terrestrial > Soil > Wetlands > Peat | place...
CGTGCCAATTAAAACATTTTGATTTTGCCCCTGGCGAAGGGCGGAAGGAATTGCCGCTTAATCAGATTGTCGTGTGGCCCGAGTAGCCGTCATAGCTATTGGGAAAGATTAAATCCTCCGCGTTCGAATATCCCGATTGCAGCTTCCAAGCCTTTAACGCCGACACAAGTTGTACAGAGAGCGGAACACTTCGCACTCCTGCTGCGCACGTTGTGAGGGCACGCCAAAACCTTCCGCGTTGTCGGCGCCGATTTTCTTGGTCCTCTCGTGGCAGCGCCCCGACATCGTGATCATCTAAGACTGACCTTGCGCATTTTACCGCTCCTAGAAACGCATCGTTATCCGCGTTCTGAACGGTTTGGTATTTGTCTTGTCGAATTAACCAACGAAAGATGGTTGTGTTTTACGCACGATTGCTGGAATAACCAACAAAGGGAGACGTCAGTGAAGTCAATCATCAAGCGGTTCGTTCGCGATGAGTCGGGCGCGACCGCCATCGAATATGGCCTCATCGCGGCTGGCATTTCGGTGGCGATTATCGCCGCCGTGAAGACCACCGGCACAAACTTGAACGCCACGTTCACGGCTGTTTCGAACGCTATCAAGTAATATTGGCTCCAATCGCCCACCTAAGCCTCGGTCCTACTCGTCGCCGGGGCTTTTCCTTTTGGCCAACAACTCACGCAGATTCGCAAAATCAGCCGCGATCCTGCGCGCTTAATCCCGGCTGAGCATCTTCGCCGCCGAACGTCGTCCCGCCTTACGCGAATGGGTCGCGCAGATTGCGTTAGATCAAAGCCTTAATTTACGCTCTGCCTTAATGGGCAGTTATGGCCGTCGCGTTTATCTATCGCTGCCCGAATACGGGCTTAAAGGTGCAGGGCCGGATCGCGGAAGATCCAACTGAACGCCCTGCTGAAAATTATGAACCTGTCACCTGCACGGCTTGTGGGCGCGTACATTTAGTAAATCCAAAAAACGGAAGGGTATTGGAGGCCAGAGGGTAGTTTCGCCACAGGCGGGCGCTAAACATACCGACACCCGCTCACGACCGTAACCGGAAGTGAGAAATTGGCTCCAAGGCATCCTCGGAGCCAAGTCCAATTCACACCTCGTGTTAGATCGCTATGACGCTCTCGCCGCTTTTGTCTTAAGCGCAGCCGCCAATTGGCCCATGAGGTAGCCGAGTATGGCGCCCAATATGGCCGAGACGACAATGAGGAAAAGCGGATTGGAGTTGTTCGGGGCGGTTAGCGCGCTCATCGCGCCCGCTGACAACGTGTAGCCGACCAAAGCAGCATAGCCATAAACGTTGGCTGGGACGCAAGAAAGTAGATCAGCCGACGCCACGATAACGAGAAAGAAGACGGTGATGCCGACGATGATCGCTGGCCACACCACACCCAGTTGCGGCATCGGAACGTTGGCGATTATCCAGAGCGCAATCCAAGCGATCACGGCGCCATAGATCATGCCGACGATGGTTTTGGTAAGTGCTTTAGTGTCGCCGCCTGCAGCGAAGAAGCAGCCTGCAGCGATGAAGCCAACCCACACAAGTGTGTAGCCGGCCAAGGGGCCGAGCGCGATGAAGGCCCAAATGCCGCCAAGAATGGCGACACTGACTGACAGTGCCAGTAATTCAGACATGAACGTTCTCCCGGGCTGTTGTTAGGAGCACGTCCAACTTCAGAGGGTTTTTCGGAAGTGCCCCTGTAAAAAATCATAGCATATATTCTCGCACGCCGGGTCCTTCTTCGAATTAGAGCTACACACTTTTTTGCCCGCCGCTGTCCGTCACGACAAAGCAAGCGGACGTTTCTTCAACGGACCAGGGGGCAGGGAAGCGGCGACTATCAGACTTTTTACCGGGCATGATCTTTTCCCGGAAAAGTGGAAACCGGTTTTCCCGGATCATGCTCTATTGCGCCAGGCGCCACCGGCTTGTCGCGCTGACTGGAACGCGCTGGCGCTGCAACGCCGCCGCCGTCACGTTGGGCCTGTAACGCCAAGTTGCGACCGGCGGGCCGGATCGCTGCAACAGACTTGGCTTGCGCACGCGCCGTTTGCATGAAGCGATCGCTCACGCAGCCTTGACGTCGATATTCTTCGCAGGCTCTTGAGCCTCGGGCTTTTTGGACAGTGTCACAGTCAGCACGCCCTTCTTGAAGCTTGCTTCGATCTTGTCCGGGTCGACGCTCTCCGGCCACTTTCACTTCGATGCTCTTCTCGTCCATGCCGGGCAGGTCGACAGCGATTTCGTATGCTTCTCGCTCTCGACGACGTCGACAGCCGGCATCGTCGGCGGCGCCATCTCGCGCCGGCCGCGGCAAATAGTGTCGTCGATCGGCCGGAACCAGAATTGGTGCAGCGCTGGCGAAATCAATCGCTTGCGTCAGGGGGTTTGACCGCATGCTAGGGCGATAATAAGTTGATATCCGTTGTGGTGTCGGTGTGAAAATAATGCTTTCGGGGCGAAAAAAAGCACACGACGGAGTCGCGTCATATGAAAGTGAAATCAGCTATTTACGAGCCGCCCAGACCCGGTTTCCCCCATTTGGCGGTCACGCTTACGCCGAACGGCGTTAATGTCGTTACGGCGGCCAATCATACCGAGGCGCGGGCGATTATTTCACAGCAGACGCGGCAGCAAGCGCCTAAAGACGGGAACAACGAGACGTTGCATCCGGATCAGGTCTAAATCGGCCATCGCCGCCGCCATTGCGCTGTCATCGCCAAAATAGCGGGATCAGCCTCACCCACCTCATGCCGTTGCCATCGGCGGATTTTTCTTGCGTCCTTTAGGGCGCCGTAGGCAGGCGACGTAACCCACGGCATATCGATATTTTCGCTTATCTGGAACTTTTCGACGTGTCGCATCGCGTAACGCGGACGCGACCCGCCGGAGTTCGGCAATATTTCGTGACGATCCGCCGCGCCCGTCGCGCGTGGCCTGTGACCCGGAAACCACGCCTTATGAATATCTCGCTCCGATAGAGATTAAGGCAACCGAAGCCACAAAAAGGAACCCCAGACCCAGTACGCAACTCGGGTTGGGGTTGGGGAGTTTGTTGCCTCTTAGGCTTCTAAGCTGGGCGGCCAGTCGGGGGCGCGGCCGCCCAGCACGGCCTGATTGCAGGCTATTTAGTAACTGTGTAGGGGCAAGTTCAATGCGCGCAAGAAAGGCAGCCAAGGGCGGAACAATTGCTGCTTCGGTGCCGATCATCGCACTTACAGCAGTGTGCTGGGGGTCGGTATTGGCAGCGGTTGTTTGGTTGGCGTACCGGCTCTAGCCAAACGAAGAAATGGGAAATGCCAGTGCGTATTGATCACGCGCAACGATAGCGTCACGGCTGCTGCCGTTTTTTTATTGGAAGTCGTCCATGAAGATCGAGAGGCTTGAAGGTTACGAGGAAGCGACGAAGGCCTTGGCGCTCGCCGTTGCGGGAGTGATGGCCGTTTTGCTGATCTTCGATTCAATCATGCTGCTCTTGTATTGAGTTAGCGCGGTCTGCCGTGCTTGGTCCTGCCAAAAAAGCGAAGACTGAATGGTAGCGGATAAAGCGTCGGGCTGCCGCATCGCATGATCCGGAAAAGGCCCGACCCGGACCCCGATCCGCGGGTTGAAACCCTCTTTGCGAAAACGATCGCGCCCCGTCAAACATCTGGCGCCACGATCTACTTAGTGTGAAATGCTTGCGCTCTAGCGCCAATTGAACAGGTAGTTGAAGCCGACCGTCAGCATTTGGAGGTCACGATTGCTGGTGGTTATAGTGTCACCGTTCGGGAAGCCCGCGACACCAGCCGGCACCGTAAAGCTCGTATTGGTTAGACCGAGGAAATCGTATTCGACTTTGGCCGTCCAGTTGGGCGCAAAAGCATATTCGACACCCGCTCCCACCAGCCAGCCGCTGTTGCTATTGCTATTCGAACCGCTAATCGAGGCGCCGGTGGTCACATTGGCGAGCGTAAAATCGTTGGCTCCGACCCAGCCGGCGCCACCCTTGGCATAAAACAGCGCATTCTCAGCCGCAACAACGCCGACCCGCGCCGCCACGGTCGTTATCCATCTGTCGTTAACAGAGACTTGGAAAACATTCCCTCCATTTGGCGGAATGGCAATGGCGTCACTTTTATTATTGTGATCCGACATCCAGTCGAAAGTCGCTTCGACGCCGACGACAAGCCAGTAGTTAATCTGATAGTTGGCGCCGATTTGGCCGCCACCTGTGAACACGGTGCTTTGTGAAACACCGCCGGAGAAGGTATTACCCAAGCTATCGGTGAAGTCGCCTCTTGGGGTCCACGCAGCGCCAAGATTGCCACCGATGTAGAAGCCCGTCCAACTGAATGGTATGTAGGCTGGAATTGGCGGCGGCGGGGGCGGTGGCCGTCCCAGGTCGGCGGCATTTGCGATGCCGGTCATACCCAGCGTCGTCCACGCAAGCGTGGCTGCACAAAGCAATCTCCGCATACTCGTCGTCCCTTTCGCACCCCACTGCTTGAAAACAGTTTACCACCGAAAGCGTGCGGGGGTCTTAAAGTGGGATATTACGAAATCGAATTTTCTGGACCGTTGTAAAATCACAACAGAAAAGCCCGTTCGCGCCTCGTCGTCTTTCGCCGTCTTTAGTTTGGCGGCCAACTCGAATTTTGAGGGCTCCCGAATGGGGCACATCCGCTCAAGCCGAAGGCGGTAACGCGATCACTGCTTACCAGTAAGCGGCCGCCCGCAAACGAACGCGCGATGGTCGAAAAGCTGCCCGAAATTCTTAGCGCCTCGTTAAGTCACCGAGGGTGATCTTCGCCATGTCCCTTGCACCGGGGGCACCGCCGCGCGGCCTTGGCGGCTCGGTCGGCCCATTTCCCGCACTCCCGATCGAGTCGCCAACTGTCCTAATGCGTGGGTAATCGCCGGAAATTAATCGCTTCGCAGGTCTTGATCATCGGCTGGCCTAGCCAATCGACGCTCCTCCAGATCCTTTGACAGCAGCCGATAGCTGGCGTTGAACGCAAAGCAGCGCGAGAACAAGGCCATAGTCGCGACGCTTACGACTTACGTTCTCGTGCCGGCTTCGGTAGACGTCCGTTTTGTGGAGCAACGACATGGTGGCCTCCAGGATTCTCGATCAGGAGCATTTGGCACCCCACCAAAAACATATGCACCGTCGAAACGATGTCTGTATCGTCGGTCACAGTGGTTTACTTGCTGCCGACGGCAGTTTTATTTCACCGCGATGACAAACAACGATTAGCCAACGTTGATCACGGCTTCCGCCTCGTCTTTTCCGTGTGGCGCCGAGATCTTTGATCCAAGTCAAATCGTTCGTGCCCGGCACTGGTAAGCCCAATCGATGGTTGACAAATATACGGCCCCCTCACTGCTGCGGTCGGCGCCGGGCGGGCGGTTCCATGTCATGGCCAAGCCCGCGGGGTCGACCTGCAATCTCGATTGCAAATATTGCTTCTATTTGAGCAAGGAGACGCTGCCCAACGGGCCCGGCACGGGCCAGATGAGCGACGAGACGCTTGAGCTTTTCATCCGGCAATATGTCGGCGGCGTGACCGGTCCCGAAGTGGTATTTTCCTGGCAAGGCGGCGAACCGACCTTGCGCGGCCTCGATTTCTTCCGCCGCGTCGTTGCCCTACAGAAGAAATATCGCAAGCCCGGCCAGCGTATCGAAAACGACCTGCAGACCAACGGCGTGTTGCTGGACGAAAAATGGGCGGTATTTCTGAAGGAGAATCGCTTCTTAGTCGGCCTGAGCATCGACGGCCCGCGCGAGCTACATGACGGCTTTCGAGTCAACAAAGGCGGCGCGCCGACCTTCGATAAGGTAATGGCGGCGGCAAAGCTATTGCGCAAATTCGGCGTGCGCTTCAACACGCTGACCTGCGTACATCGTTTAAACGCCTCGCGACCGCTCGACGTTTATCGTTTCTTGCGCCGAGAGCTTGACGCCAAATACATCCAGTTCATCCCGATCGTGCAGGCGAGGGGATTTGAAATCACGGCGCCGCAGCGGTGGGACACCGCGCGGCTGCCGCTCGTCGGCAGCGCCGAGGCGCGGCCGAACCATCCCAATTCCGTCGTCACCGACCGGTCGGTCGATCCCGAAGAATACGGATATTTCCTCTGTTCTGTGTTCGACGAATGGCGCCGCAAGGATTTGGGCAAGGTCCTGGTGAATCACTTCGAGACGCTGGTGGCGCAGCATCTCGGCTTGCCTTCGCAAATCTGCATCTACAATGAATTCTGCGGCAAAGGCGTTGCGCTGGAGCATGACGGCAGCGTCTATGCGTGCGACCACTACGTCTATCCCGAGTATCGCCTCGGTTCATTGCAGGAAAAGTCGCTGGCCGAAATGGTGTTCTCCCCGGCCCAGGTCAAATTCGGCTACGCCAAATCCGAGACGCTGACGCGCTATTGCCGCGGCTGCGCCTATCTCAAGGATTGTTGGGGCGAGTGTCCGAAGAACCGACTGATCCGGACGCCGGACGGCGAGCCCGGCCTCAATTATCTCTGCGTCGGACTGAAAAAATTTTACAAGCATGCGCTGCCCGAAGTAGAGCGTATCGTCAGTGAAATCCGCCGGCAGGACAGCAGCCAGCGGATTCATTGAGGCGCGCTCCGGAGATCCGGTGCGGATGATAAGGGACAACTCGCGAACGTGCCACGCAAGCCAGACCGCGCCGCGAAGGATAGTCAAAAAGGCATGCTGGTAGCTGTCTTGACGGTAGCGTGCCTGCTTTTCGCGTTCGGTTCCATCGCTCAGGTTGTCGCCGAAGGAGAGTTGTCCGCGTTCGATCGTGACATCATTCTAGCCTTCCGTAACCCAGCCAACCCAACCACCCCGATCGGCCCAGCGTGGGCTCAGGAGGCGGCTCGCGACGTAACAAGTCTCGGCAGCATCATAGTATTAGTGATAATAACCTCTGCGGTTTCAGGCTATTTGTTTTTGGCTCGCGCGCATGCGGCAGCTTGGTCGATGCTCGTGGCTGTGACCGGCGGCATCGCGCTTAACGAGTTGCTCAAGTTGGCGTTCGTTCGTCCCCGCCCTGATTTCGTGGCTCCGGCAACGCGAGTTTTCACTTCAAGTTTTCCAAGCGGCCATGCCTCGCTGTCGGCCATTACCTATCTGACGATAGCGGCGCTTCTGGCGCGAAGCCAATCCTCCTTCAAAATCGGTCTCTACTTCATCGCGGTGGCGGCGTTTTTGACGATGCTTATAGGCATGAGCCGCATATATCTCGGCGTTCACTATCCAACGGATGTTCTCGGAGGTTGGTGCATCGGCGCGGCTTGGGCGATAGGCTGCTGGGCGCTGACGGCCTGGCTTCTGCGTCGCGATCAAATCGAGACCTCCAGTCCTGTTTAACAACTCGACGTAACCTCGCGAGTTTCGTTTGGCTGTTGATGAATCATGATATCGCGCCCGCTATCGAACTTGAGGCCAAGTTGCATCCTTAACGGTAAATCCATCCATTTGCAGGCGGCTCTTGCGCATATTGCGCGCATTTCAGGCGAGTTCAGCGTGGAAACGCAGGTCGTCGTGACCAAGCGCGGCGATGACGTTTCGTCCTTGGCCGCGCGCGCCTTAAGCGAGCGCCGTCAGCCGATCGTGGCTGGGGGAGGTGACGGAACGGTCAACGCCGTTGCCGGCCCGCTCGCGGGCGCCGACACCGCGCTTGGTGTTCTTCCCATGGGAACGTTGAACCATTTTGCCAAGGACGCCGGCATTCCGCTGAACCTTGAAGCTGCGGTCCACAATCTCTTCACTGGCCAGGTCACCAAGGTGGACGTGGGAGAGGTCAACGGCCGGATATTTGTGAACAATTCGGGCGTGGGCTTCTATCCCCATTTCGTGCGCCAGCGTGAGGAACAGGAACGCCATGGGCACGTTAAGCGAGTGGCGTTCGTACTCGCTCTAAGGTCCCTGGTACGGCGCTATTTTCGCCTGCGCATGAAGGCACACATGGAGCGGGAAGAGGCGTTGGAACACCTGACTCCTTTCCTATTCGTGGGCAACAATCGATACCGAACGTCGGGCTTGGAGATCGGTACGCGGCCTCGGCTTGATTCCGGCCGGCTGTGGGTGTGCACGGCGCCAAGCCATGGCCGCCCGAACATCGCAAGCGTGGCGCTGAAGGTCCTCGTGGGCCGTGAAACCGAGCAAGAACTGAACGTCTTCGAAACGGAGGAGCTTTGGGTAGAGCCCGGAACCGTACGGGTCAATGTATCCACCGATGGTGAAGCGAGTACCATGAATGCGCCGCTTCACTACAGAATGCGGGCCCGGGCACTCGCCGTTGTCGTGCCCGTGCGAGCCGTGCCACCAGCGCAAAACGGTTCTTAGCGAAAATACAACGCGAAGTACGCGGAAATGCACGATCCCGCCGCCGACATTTGACCTAGATCGATGTGCGGGGAACGCCTTTTCTCGCGAAGGGTATCGCGTGGGACATTATTAAGAGCGAACCGGAGCGCGATTTCAGCTCGCTCTTTGATGATCTGCTCCGGCTCAACGAGCGGTTAAATGCCGGTGAAATGATAAGGCAGGTGACAATCCCATTGGTTGGTCGGGATTTGGTGTTTCGGCAAGTTGGTGCGCGGTTGTCCAATTGACAGGTATCAAAGTGTCTAAATGTCGTTGATTTGGATCAATGCGCGGACTTACGCCTGTTTTTCAATCGCAACTATCGCATTGGGAGAGACCGTCATCATTAAACGTACCGATCAATTTTGCGAAAAGCGTTAGGCGCGGGATCGACGCCATAAGCGGGAGGTAGGATATGACCTTGGGCGATGTCCAAGTGCAGGTCGAGATCCCCCACGAGATCGTCCATTACTGGGGATGGTTTCTGGCGTTCGGGATCGGTGTGCTCATCTTGGGCATCGCCGCCGTTGTTCGCTCCGTCGCTGCGACGGTCGTTTCGATGCTGTTCTTCGGCTGGCTATTGGTGTTGGCCTCAGGCCTTGAGGTCGCCCAAGCCGTCATGGTGGGTCATTGGGTGGGCTTCTTCCAACACCTGTTGGCGGCAATTCTCTTCGGAATTGTCGGGCTTTTGATCGTGATGCGACCGGTCATCAGCGCAGAGGTGGCGACCATCTTCATGGCGATGTTTTTTCTCGTTGGCGGACTATTTCAACTGATCGGTTCGGTGGCGGTCGCGTTGCCCGGCTGGGGTTGGCAGGCGGCGGATGGACTGCTCACATTTGTCCTGGGTTTGCTCGTCCTGGCGCAATGGCCGGCCTCGGGACTTTGGGTGATCGGCCTCTTTGTCGGCATCGATCTGATTTTCTATGGAGCGACATGGATCGCGCTTGCCCTCGGACTGCGCACGATGTGAAGACCGACGAAAAACATAAGAAAACGGGGCGCCGGGCCCGAATACCGTCATGGTCCAAATAGGCAGGAGAGTGTCATGGCTGAACCAATTCTCCGCGGTGCCGCGTTCTCGGAATATGAACCGATGATCGCCGTACTCGCTCGGAACTGGTGGGCGATCGGTCTTCGGGGCGTCATCGGGATTTTGTTTGGTCTGGTTGCCCTCTTTCTGCCTGGCGCCACGATGCTGTCGCTTGTCCTCGTGTTTGCAGTCTATGCCTTCGTGGACGGTTTATTCGGAATTGTCAGCGCGGTCCGGGCAGCGCGTGAGGGTGAACGCTGGGGCTATCTCGTGCTGGAAGGTCTCGTGAGCATCGCCGCCGCCGCCATTGCCGTGTTCTGGCCCGGAATAACCGTGGTGGCCTTCGTGTTTCTGATCGCCTTTTGGGCAATCCTCACCGGCATATTTGAGTTGACGGCGGCCTATCGACTAGAGTTTATCGACGGCCGCGGGTGGCTGATTTTCGGCGGCATCCTCTCGGTGCTCTACGGCGCATTGCTGATCGTGGCGCCGATGATCGGAGCGGTGGTGTTGACCTGGTGGTTAGGCGCCTATGCGCTGGTGTTTGGCGTGTGTCTCGTTGTGCTGGCTTTCAAGCTCCGGGCCCGACTGGAGAGGCACCAGCACGGTTCAGCTGGCCAACCTGTCACCTAAGAGGTGACGGCGCAATTTTCAGTCGCTTGTCGATGCAGCCGCAATGAACACCGCAGTCCCGCAGGCCCCGCCATCGAACGAGTCACGGCGCGCAAGCCTTTGGGTCAGGGAGCTGCCATTCAGTCTTGTATTGATACTGACCATACTTGGCGTCGCCTATACGAGTTTCTCGAAGCAACTGATCGTCGGTTATTGGGAAATTCTCGCGCCGATCATCGGGCTGGTCTGCATTGCCTACGGATGGCGCACCGCAAACGATCGCGCCGAGCGATTAAGATTGATCGGAACGCAGGCGCTGCACTGGCTCGCGTTCCTGGTCGTGATGAATTTGCTGTTGTTGTCGAGCGTTCAAAGGGTTTTTTCGTCAAGCGCAACGGGACTGGCGGTCTTTACACTGCTGACGCTTGGCACGTTTTCGGCCGGCGTGCATGTGCTGTCCTGGCAGATCTGCCTTCTTGGCCTGATCATGGCGCTCGGCATCCCGGCAATTGCTTGGATCGAAAATTCAGCCTTGCTCCTTGTGTTGATCGCGGCCGGTATTTTGGGAATTGTTGCCGTGTTTTGGTGGCATTGGCGTGAAAGCCTTGAGAATTCCGAATTTGCCCGGTAGCCGCCCAAGCGATGGAACTGGTCACCGAGAGACCGAGCTGAATCGGCTCGTGGCCTTGGCTTCCAGGATCAGGCGGAGATCGATGACGCCATTCGCATCGCGCTACTTCCCGGCGTCCGGCAACAGTAAATCTTCTTCGGCGAGCAATTCACGCAAATCGCCGATCGCCTCGATGGCGTTCTCCTCGCTCGCTACCGTCTTGAGGCGATGCCACACTTCGCGCCAAGGCGCCGGCCGGCCGAGCCGCATCGCCTCGCCGACATAGTTGCGCGCCTCCCCAAGCGTCGTGAGCCGCCGCGGCTTCGGCGTACTCTTGACGATTAACGGCGGAATGACCGGAAAGTCGTCCATGTGGAATTATAGCACGGAAAGAGCCGTTAGAGTTGCATCCCGCCGATCGCCCCGCGTCCTCGGATTAGGCATAGCTGCGGATCATCCATCAATATCCGGCGCCTCGGTCGACCACGTTCTCAAACGGAAGGCCGCGTTCGAATCGTTCGATTTGTTTGAGCATATTTAGAGCCATCGAACGCGCATCCGAAAGCGCCGCGTTGTGCGGCGTGACAGTGATTTTGGGATGCGCCCACAATGGGCTTGTGCCGGCGAGGGGTTCGGTCGCAAAGACGTCGAGCGTTGCGGCACTGAGGATGCCTTCATCAAGCGCGTCGACGATATCGGCATCGATTTGCAGCTTGCCCCTCCCGGCATTGATGAGAACGGCTCCGCCGAGGGCGCCATCGCGCTTGAGCTTACGAAATAGAGCGCGATTGAGAATTCCTTCGGTCCGCGCAGTGCAAGGCAACAGAGACACCAAAATTTCGGTTCGAGCGAGAAACGCGTCGAGATCGCCATCGCCATGAAATGTTTCAATGCCGGGAATGCGCGTTGCGGTACGACTCCAGCCTGCAACCCTAAATCCGATCCGCGACAAAACATCGGCCGCGTCCCGGCCGAGGACACCCAGCGCCATCACGCCTACGGCAACCTTGTTCGCGGCGGGTTCGTCGTGATTGCGCCATAGCCGCTGGCGTTGCTGGGCGTCGTAGAGCCGCAGCCGGCGGTGCGCGATCAGCACATGCAGCACGACGTACTCCGTCATCCGCATGGTCATGTCGGGATCGACCATCCTGACGATCGGAACGTCCGGCAGCGACGTATCGCTCGTGATGTGGTCGACGCCGGCGCCAAGCGACAATATCGCTTTTAGGTTCGTGAATTTTGCCAACAAGCCTTGCGGCGGCTCCCAAACGCAGGCGTAGGCAATGTCCGTCGGATCGCCGACGCAATCGGGCCAGAGCCGAAAGTCTCGCGTGGGCGCAAGCGTGCGAAACTCTTCGCCCCACGCGTCCGGATTCGAATCGAGAATGGCAATCAGAATTGCAGGCATGTGATGCTGCTTTGACTTGAAAGGACCGCTAGGCCGACATCTGGAAAAAATCCATCAGCGGAACAGGAAAACGACGCCTAAAAATGCCGCTCCGGCCGAAAGCAGCTTCGTCCGTAGACCGCCGCCTTCTCTAAGCAGAAAGTGGGCGGCAAGAATCGTGAGAAGAGTGTAGACTTGGTAGAGCGGGTACACGGTCGAGACGTCCGCGTGGCAAATGCGTGCAACAGCGCATAAGCGACCAATGCGTTGATCGCTCCGACTCCCAGATTCGCAAAGTTAAGGTCGCGAGCGAGGCGATAAGCCGTAGCGATCCGGCTCGGCTGCAGAATAACGATCAGTAGGGTCGGGACGATATAGCTCCACAACTGAATCATTGCAGGCGCGGTCAGCGCGGTGAGCTTTTTGTCGGTGAGAAAGCCGGCCGCGCCGGCAACGATGGCGAGCAGTTTGAACATTAATCCGTGAGGCGATGCTCGGCCGAAGGATGTGCCGCGGAGCGAGATTCCGCCGACGATCAAGGCGGTGCCAAAGAGTTTGCCGATTGTCAGCGGCTCGGCGAAAAGCACGATGCCGCCAAAAAAAACCAGCACGACCTGAATTTGCATGAGCAGACTGGTTAAGCTCACCTCAACCTGCTGGTACGCGCGGGCATTGAATAGGTAGGTGAAGAACCAGAACACTCCCGAGAGGAGCAGCAGCAGGAATGTGCCGCCCGTCATTTTTGCGAAGTGCGCGTCGCCCGACAAAAGTACGAGTGAGATCAGTACCGCGGCGAAACTGTAACCGAGCAGAAACTCCCAGTACTGCGATATTTTCGACAGGTAGAGGCGATTGAGGAGCTGCTCGGTGGCTTCCGCCACTACGGCGATTCCGATCCAGGCCGGCCAAGACATGTCAGAGAGCGCTCTCGATATGGCCCCGGTTCCGGCCGGGCGTGCACAACGGCTTTTTGCCGGTGGCGTTATTCCGCACCATCATGATTCCGCCGGGTCCGAGAAAGCGCCTTGCATCGCGCGGACTGATAGGAGGACGACTGAAACCGGTCAGGCAGCGTGGCCGCTTCTGATGCCGAATTGGGAGACGTAACGGCGCAACGCTTTGATCAGAGCATCGTTCTCGGCGGCGGTTCCGACCGAAATCCGCACATGCTCCTCGAGGCCAACGACAGTTGTGTCCAAGACGCAGATGCCGTGGGAGTCGAGAAACCGCATGAGGTTTTGGCTGTCGGAATGTCGGATCAGGGCAAAATTGCTGAAGCCCTCACCGACGCCAAATCCAAGTTCCACCGCTGCCGATTGAATGTCTTCCCGGCCTTGCGCGATGCGCGCAGCGTGATCGCTCACATATGGATCGCGTAAGACGGCGCGAATGGCTTCGAGTGCGACGACGCTGATGTTGCAGAACCATTGGCGATTCTTGATCGGCGCCATGTTTGTTTCGGCGCCGAACAACAATCCCAATCGCAGACCCGCGAGTGCGAAGGCCTTCGATAGGGATCTAAATACGAAGGTCCGCTCGTCGATCCGATCGATACGGGTCCGTTCGCCGGAAAAGTCGATATAGGCCTCATCGATGAGAAGCTTGCCGCACTGGTTCTGCAGCCGATCCAACACTCTTTCGCTAAGCACTGCTCCGGTGGGATTGTTGGGATTGGCCAGCATGACGAAGTCGTCTCTCCCGAAGCAACCGAGAGCCTCTTCGGGGTATTTCGAAGCGTTCGTCGAGCCGGATCACCTGGTAGTGCACGTGGTTAAGTTTCAGTCGGGCCTCATATCCAAGGAATGTCGGCTCGAATATCGAAAAGCGCATGTTGGGAAACGATTGGATCAGTCGATCGATCGCTTCATCGAAGCCGTGGGTGATCGTCACCTGCCCGGGAGCGACCCGATAGAACTTGGCGACGTCTTCAATGACTTCCGCTTCTAAACCTACCGGATATTCATGAAGACGATCGAGCGCCGAGGTGATCTTGGCCTTGACGCGCTCGGGAATCGGATAGTGGCTTTTATTTAAATCGAGATGTATTTTTCGACGATCGCGTTGAAGGTAAGGACCGGTATGCATCAAATTATCTTCACGATCGTCGTTCGCTGTTGCGCGTAATTCCATGTTTCCCCCCAGCCGGTCCCGGTTTCACAAAAAATTACGCAACACAGCAACGCGTCGAATCATGTTGAGAAAAATCGATATCGCGTTGTAAAGATTTTCCGTGACGATGAAGTAAATAACAAAGTGAGAATAACTAATCGGTTTTTGAGAAAAATTCCTGTTTGTTTTCTCACAGTGCGGACTCTGCCGAACTGCGGCCACCGCCAATTTCTCTGCTGCTCACATTGGTGCAATGACTATTGATTTCCCGCCGATCGCCTCGTGCGCTCAATGAGCCTGCGCGGCAACGCGATCGAGTCCGAGTTCGGCAACGATCGTTTCGACAATTTCGCGTGGGTGCGGAATAATGGACGCAACCACGGGATGTTCGTCGGCCTTCGGCTCCTCCAATACCTTGAACTGGCTGTCGAGGAGCGCCGGCGGCATGAAATGATCGGCGCGCGCGGCGATCCGGCGCGCGATCAGGTCGCGGTCGCCGTTGAGGAAAACGATGCCCACATCCCGCCGGTCGCCGACCAGAATGTTGCGATAGGCGCGCTTGAGCGCCGAACAGGCGACGACGCCATGCCGGCCGCTAAGCCGCGTGTCGTCGATCCAATCGGCGATGGCGTGCAGCCACGGCCAGCGATCCGCGTCGTTAAGCGGCTCGCCGTGATGCATTTTCTCGATATTCGATTGCGGATGGAACCAGTCGCCGTCCTCGTAAATCCAATGCAGACGGTGCGCGAGCATCGACGCGATAGTACTTTTGCCGGAGCCGGAGACGCCCATCACCACGAGCACGGACGGCCGCGGTCGTGCTTGCGCCTGCCCGCTCAAGCTCATGCTAATTCTCCGGCGCTGCGGCGCGGGCGACGAGCCAGATCAGTTCGCCGTTGGAATAAGCGCGCTGCGCCGGCAACGTTTTATTAAACGGCGCTTCGCCCGCCAGCACGCGCGTAAGAATTTCGCGTTTGTCTCGGCTCTCGATGAGGAACAGCATTTCACGCGTCGATGCGAGCGCCGGAAAAGTCAAAGTTACGCGCGGCACGAAAGGCTCCATGCCGGCTCCGGGCACGCCCACGACCCAGCGCTCCTTTTCGTCCAGCGCAGGGGAATGCGGAAACAGCGAGGCGGTGTGGCCGTCGCCGCCGAGACCCATCAGCACAAGATCGAAGAGCGGGACCGCCGGATCGAGCGCGCCGGCGCCGTAGAAGCGTTTGAGCTCGTCCTCATAAAGCCGCGCGGCGTCCTCTGGGCTCTTTGTTTCGGTCGCGATCGGATGAATATTCTGTCGCGGCGCCGGCACGCTAACGAGAAACAGCCGCCACGCCATGCCCATATTGCTCAAAGGATTTGACAGCGGCACGAAGCGGTCGTCGCCCATGAACCAGTGCACGCGATCCCACGGTACGATGGCGCGCCATGGCTCCTGCGCAAGCAGGCGATAAAGACCTTCGGGACTCGATCCGCCGGTCAGGCAGACCGCGGCGCGTTTCTGAGCGGCGATGCGATCGACGAGCCGCTGCGCGGCGGTTTCCGCAAGCGCCGAGGCATCCGCGACCACGATGAGTTTGCGTTCGATCTCGGCGCCCATGTCGCGAACTCACGCAATCGGCCGCCAGCGGCGCCCGTCACGGGCCAGAAGCTCATCGGCCTCCGCCGGGCCGTCGCTGCCGGCGCGGTAAGTGGCAAGTTTCCACGCAGACGAGTCACGCCACGCATCGATGAATGGCTGCACCACGCGCCATGCGGCTTCGATGCCGTCGGCGCGCGGATAGAGGATGGCATCGCCGGTCATGCAATCGTAGATCAGCGTCTCGTAGCCGGTCGCTGGCGGCGTATCGAAATAGTCCCGGTAATTGAAGGTCATGCTGACGCCTCCGATCACGATCGAAGGTCCGGGGACTTTGGCGTTGAATTCCAGCCCGATGCTTTCGTCCGGCTGAATCCCGATGACCAGAAAGTTCTCCGACAGCCGATCGACCGGCGTATCGCGGAACATGGCGATCGGCGCCTGCTTGAATTTGATCGCCACTTCGGTCTGCTTTGCGCGCAACGCCTTTCCGGTCCGCAAGTAAAACGGCACGCGCGCCCAGCGCCAGTTGTCGATCATCAGCTTGAGGGCAACATAGGTCTCCGTGGTGCTGTTCGGATTGACGTCCTTAGTCTTGCGATACGCCTCGACGGCATGATTTTCGACGTAGCCGTCGTCGTACTGCGCGCGCACCGAATTGCGCAGCGCCTCGTCGCGATTCTGCAATTGAATGGCGTCGAGCACCTGCGCCTTTTCGGCCCGCACGGCGTCGGCGGCAAAACGGGACGGCGGCTCCATGGCGATGAGCGATAAAAGCTGAAACAGATGGTTCGGCACCATATCGCGCAGCGCGCCGGTGGAATCGTAATAAATGCCGCGCTGCCCGACCGTCAGCGATTCCGCGACCGTAATCTGCACGTGCTCGATATGGTGACGATTCCAAATCGGCTCGAATAATCCATTGGCGAAACGCAGCACCAGGATATTTTGGACGGTTTCCTTGCCGAGATAGTGGTCGATGCGGAAAATCTGATCCTCCTTGAGAATGCCGAGGAGTTTCCGATTGAGCGCTTGCGCGCTTTTAAGGTCGGTGCCGAACGGTTTCTCGATGACGACGCGCCGCCAGGCGCCGTTTTCCTCGCACGCCAGGCCCGACCGCCCGAGATGACATCCGATCGGCGCAAAGCCGGCAGGCGGCGTCGCCAGATAGAACAAGCGGTTGCCCCGCGTGCCGCGCTCATGCTCGATGCGCGCAAGTTCCTTGCCGATCTTTTTATAGGTTTCGTTGTCGTCGGGATCGCCTTGGACATAGACGACGCAGGCGAGCAGATGCTTCACCACGCGCTCGTCGAGCGGCCGCGCGGTGAATTTCGCCAGGCTTTCGGCGAGGCTCTTACGGAACGCCTCGCTTGAGGAGGCGCTGCGGGAGACGCCGATCAAGGCGAAGGCCTTCGGCAGGAGCCCGGCGACAGCGAGATTGTAGAGCGCCGGCACCAAAAGCCGGCGCGTGAGATCGCCCGACGCGCCGAAGATAATAAGGCAGCACGGATCGGCCGGCCGCGCCTTCGCGGTTTTTACCGTCATGGCGGTTCGGCGCTGCGATGGATTCTGGGTTCGACATGCGAACCGAAGCCTTTGCGCATCGCCGACAATATCTTCTCCGCGAAAGTATGGTCGCGGCGCGAGCGGAAGCGCGTGTAGAGCGCCGCCGAGAGCACGTCGGCGGGAACCGCCTCTTCGATCGCGGCCATGATCGTCCAGCGGCCTTCGCCGGAATCCTCGACCACGCCTTCGAAGCCCTCGAGCTTCGGGTCGGCTGTGAGCGCGCTTGCCGTAAGATCGAGCAGCCAGGCGCTGATAACGCTGCCGCGGCGCCAGACTTCGGCGATGTCGGTCAGATCGAAATCGAAACGCTCGTCTTCCGGCAATTTGTCGGAGTTGGCGTTCTTCAAAATGTCGAAACCCTCGGCGAAGGCCTGCATCAAGCCGTATTCGATGCCGTTATGCACCATCTTGACGAAGTGGCCGGCGCCATGCGGCCCGGCATGAATATAGCCATGCTCGGCGCGCGGATCGCGGCCGTCGCGGCCGGGCGTTCGCGCCAGATTGCCGATTCCCGGCGCCAGCGCGCAAAAAATCGGATCAAGGCGAGCGACGGTTTCCTTGGCGCCTCCGATCATCATGCAATAGCCGCGATCGAGCCCCCAGGTGCCGCCACTCGTGCCGACGTCGATATGGTGGATTTTGCGCTCGTTGAGGAATTTGGCGCGGCGAATGTCGTCTTTCCAAAAAGTGTTGCCGCCGTCGAGAACGACATCGCCGGGTGCGAGGATTTTCCCAAGCGCGACGATGGCGTTTTCGGTGATCTTGCCGGCCGGCAACATGACCCACACCGCGCGCGGCGGCCGCAAGTGTTGCGCCAGCGTTGCGACATCGCCGGCCCCGGTCGCGCCGTCGCCCTTAAGCGATGCGACGGCCTTGCTGTCGCGATCGTAAGCGACGACCTCGTGTCCGTTCCGGATCAGGCGGCGCGCGATATTGCCGCCCATGCGCCCAAGCCCGATCACGCCGATCTGCATAATGCACTCCTCGAATAACGGCGTTATCGTTTCGCTTTGGCGAGCGCGATAAACCTCGATTAGTTTCGGCCGTTTCTTGCAATCTGCGCCACGGCGGCAGTCATGACCTTATCGGTCGTAAAACCGAATTTCTGCATCAGATCTGCGGCGGGCGCCGAGGCGCCGAAACTGTGCATGCCCAAGATCGTGCCGCGCGCGCCGGCGTAGCGGTCCCAGCCGATCACGGCGCCGAGTTCGACGGCGACGCGCGCCGTAATTTTCGGCGGCAGAACCTCGTTGCGATAGCGTTCGTCTTGTTTTTCGAACAGTTCCCAGCTCGGCATGCTGACGACGCGCGCCGCTATGCCTTGGCGCTTGAGCTTTTCATGGGCTGTGACGCAGAGCTGCACCTCGCTGCCGCTGGCGATGAGGATGACGTCGGGGTTGTCGGCGTCGGCCGTAACGTCAGCCATGACATAGGCGCCGCGCGCAAGGCCTGAAGCCGCGGCATAACGGCTGCGATCGAAGACCGGCAGCTTCTGGCGGCTGAGCAAGAGACAGGCGGGTTCCTTCTTCAAGCCGAAAATAACTCTATAGGCCTCGCGCACTTCATTGGCGTCGGCGGGCCGCAACACGATCATGTTCGGGATGGCGCGCAGCGCGACGAGCTGTTCGATCGGCTGATGCGTCGGACCGTCCTCGCCGAGCCCGATCGAATCGTGCGTGAAAATGTAAAAGACCGGCAGTTCCATCAGCGCCGCGAGCCGGATCGCGGGGCGCATATAATCGCTGAAAGTCAGAAAGGTCGCGCCGAACGCTCGCAGTTTCGACAACACCAACCCGTTGACGATTGCGCCCATCGCGTGCTCGCGCACGCCGAAATGCATCGTGCGCCCGCCCGGACTATACGGCTCGATCGACTCGGCATGATCGAACTTGGTTTTGGTCGAAGGCGCAAGGTCGGCCGCGCCGCCGATCAGCCAGGGAATTTGCCGGGCGATGACGTTGAGGATCTTGCCGGACGCATCGCGGGTCGCCATGCCCTTCTCGTCGGCGGCGAAGACCGGCAAGTCCGCGTCCCATTTTGCCGGAAGCTCCCCGGCCAGAAGCTGCGCAATTTCGCCGGCGGCCTGCGGCTCGGCCCGCTCGTAGGCAGCAAAGGTTTTACTCCAATTCTCCCGCAACTGCCGCCCGCGCCTGCCGATGACCTCATCGAAGCGGCTATAGACGCCGTCAGGAACCAAAAATTGCGCATCTTCGGGCCAGCCATAGAAGCGCTTGGTGAGCCGCACTTCCTCCTCGCCGAGTGGATCGCTGTGCGCAGCCGCGGTATTTTCTTTATGCGGCGCGCCGTATCCGATGATGCTGTCGACGATGATCAGGGTCGGACGATTGTCAGTGCGGCGGGAGGTTTGCAGCGCGCCCGCGAGCGCCGCGGTGTCGTTGGCGTCGCGGACGCGTAGCACGTTCCAGCGGTAGCCCCTGAAGCGGGTTTCGACGTCCTCGCTGAAAGCGAGATCGGTATGACCTTCGATGGTGACCGTGTTGCTGTCGTAAATCCAACACAGATTGCCAAGGCCGAGATGCCCGGCGAGCGAGGCAGCTTCGCTCGCCACGCCTTCCATCAGATCGCCGTCGCTGCAGATCGCATAGACGTCAAAGTCGAATAAAGTGAATTGCGGACGGTTGTAGCGGGCACCGAGCCAGCGCGATGCGATCGCCATGCCGACGCTGTCGCCGCAGCCTTGACCGAGCGGGCCGGTGGTCGCTTCGACGCCGGTGGTGCGGCCGTATTCCGGATGGCCCGGCGTCACGCTGTCAAGCTGGCGGAAGTTCTTGATGTCGTCGAGGCTGACCGCGGGCTTTTCGGTTATTCGCGATCCGTCGACGCGGCGCACGCGGGCGAGATGCAACAGCGCGTAGAGCAGCATCGAGGCGTGGCCGGCGGAAAGCACGAAACGGTCACGGTTCGGCCAGCGCGGATCGCTCGGGTCGTAGCGGAGGAAATCCTGCCACAATGTGTAGGCGACCGGCGCCATTCCCATCGGGGCTCCGGCATGCCCCGATTGCGCCTTTTGCACCGCGTCGATCGCCAAAGTGCGGATCGTGTCGATACACAAAAGGTCTATATCGTCTTGTCGGTAAGATCGCGCGGTTTGGGAAGCAATGCGATAGGCGGAAGGAACTTCGCTTGCCATAACGGAACGCTCGCCGGCGGGACGAACAAAACTTCCCTCCCAAACAAACGAGCCAAAGTGGCCGGAGTTCCATGGCTAATGCCGGCGGCAACGGCGGTTTGGTTGCGATCGGTCGAGGCCGGCCAGCCAAACGTCAATCGGCCGACGCCAGGGGCGGGGCCACCGTTTCGAGCGGTTTGCGTTCGGCGGCAACCGCCCAGCGGCTCGCGATCAACGCCGCCAAAATCATAAGTACGGATCCGGACAGATAGCCGACAAATACGCTCGCGCGCGAGCCGCTTTGGATCAATACACCGAAGAAAAACGGGCCCATAATGCCGCCGATGCTGGTGCCTATGGCGTAGAATATCGCAATCGCAAGCGCGCGGATTTCGAGCGGAAATGTCTCGCTCACGGTGAGGTAGGCCGAACTCGCCGCCGACGAGGCGAAAAAGAAGATCACCGTCCAGCCGATCGTTTGCGACGTCGCAGTCAGCGCATCGCGCGCAAACAGGGTGCCGACGGCGGCAAGCAGCACGCCGGACGTTGCATAGGTGAAGACGATCATCGGCTTTCGCCCGACGGTGTCGAACAACCGGCCCAGCATGACCGGCCCGAGAAAATTGCCGGCGGCAAAAGGCAGGATATGCCAGCCGACGCGATCCGGCGGGACGCCGTAAAAATCCGTCAAGATGAGCGCGTAGGTGAAGAAGATCGCATTGTAAAAGAACGCTTGCGCCGCCATCAGGCTGAGCCCGACCAGGGTACGCTGGCGATGCTCTCGGAACAGAATTCGCGCCACTTCGAGGAGCGAGGTGTGGCCGCGCATGCGAAGCCGCAGGCGCGGCAAGTTGGCCGGCGGCAGAACGTGACCGCGCCGGCGCAGGTCTTCGTCGATGTCGGCTACGATCGCTTCGGCATCCTTGACGCGGCCGTGGGTCATGAGCCAGCGCGGGCTCTCCGGAATCCAGAAACGCATAAGAAAGATGAAGAGCGCGAGCACGGCGCCGGTCAAGAACGCCAAGCGCCAGCCGATGTCGGGGCTGATGATCGCCGGGTTGAGCAACACAATCGCGCTGGCGGCGCCCATCGCCGCGCCCATCCAGAAACTGCCGTTGATGATGAGATCCGTCCAGCCGCGTACCCGGGCGGGCGTCAGTTCCTGAATCGCGGAGTTGATCGCGGCGTATTCGCCGCCAATTCCCGCGCCGGTGAAGAAGCGAAATAGCGCAAACGTCGCCACACTCCATGACAGGGCCGTCGCCGCGGTTGCGACGAGATAGACGGCGATCGTCGTGAAAAAGAGCTTCTTGCGGCCGAGCCGGTCGGTCAGCCAACCGAAGATTATCGCGCCGAGAACGGCCCCGGTCAGGTAAAAGCTGCCGGCCATGCCGACCTCGGCATCGCTGAAATGCAGGCTTTGTTTGAACGCGCCCGCGAGCGAACCCGCCAAAGTCACTTCAAGCCCATCGAGGATCCAGGTCACGCCAAGGGCGATGACGACGAGCGTATGAAAACGGGCCCAAGGGAGACGGTCGAGCCGCGCCGGCACATCCGTTTCAACGATCTGCACTGGTTTCGATCAAGCCGATGAAGGTTCGGAAAATGAGTCTGGCGCGATCGCGGCGTCAGCGTGAAATCGCGGTTCGCCCGCCTCGATTGTCCGGGACCGGCAATCTGAGAACCGTCGCCGTGGAACGCGGCGCGGAACGGCGGGCTTCCGTGAGCGCAACCACGAAATCGGAGAACCAGGCCTGGATCGGCCGCGACTTCAATCTTGCGATCATCGTCTGCCAGCGCTCGCGGCGTTCGTCGCCTGACATGACCAAGGCCCGCGAAATGTTCCGTGCGATGTCGTTGATGTCGTACGGATTCACCAGGAGCGCAGTGTCGAGTTCCTTCGCGGCACCGGCAAACTGGGACAGAATCAGCGCGCCGGGGTCGGCGGGATTTTGCGCCGCGACATATTCCTTGGCGACGAGATTCATCCCGTCGTGGAGCGGCGTCACCAGGCCGACGCGCGCCAGCCGATAGAATCCGGCCAAGGTCGATTGGGCGAAGCCCTTATTCAGATACCGGATCGGCACCCAATCGATATCGGCATGCCGGGCGTTGATTTCGCCGATCAAGGTCGCGAGCTCTCGCTTGAACTCGCCGTAGGCCGCGATGCGGCCGCGCGAGGGCACAGCGATCTGCAGAAGACAAATCCGATGGGCCCAGCCCGGCTCGGTTTCCAACACGCGATCGAAGGCGCGCATGCGGTTGGTGATGCCTTTGGAATAATCGAGGCGATCGACCCCGAGCACAAGCCTCGCGCCCCGCAGGCTCGCGCGCAACCGAGACACTTCGGACCGGTTGGAGGCCTTGAGAGCCCGCGCGGCAAAATCGTCCGGATCGATGCCGATCGGAAAGGTCGCCAATCGCGTGCGGCCGTATGCGGAGGTGACAAAACCGTTGGTCACGGCAAGTCCGAGATCGTGCTTAAGGCCTTCCTCGAAATTTTTCCGGTCGTCGTCGGTCTGAAAGCCGATCAGATCATAGGCCAGCATCGCCGAAACGATTTCGCGATGATGCGGCATGCCGAGCATGGTCGCGCGGTCGCTCCAGGGCGTATGCAGGAAAAAGCCGATCGGCTGCACGATCCCTGATCGCCGCAGCTCGGCGGCCAGCGTCAAGAAATGATAATCCTGGACCCAATAGATCGTGTCGGGCTGCGCAAAGCGGATGAGCGCGCGCGCCATGAAGGCGTTGACGGCCCGGTAGGATTTATAATCGTCGTCGGTGACGCGGATGAGGTCCGGCCGCGAGTGCAATGCAGGCCATAGAGCCGAGTTCGAGAAACCCTCGTAGAAGCCGGAATAGTGCGCCGCCGGGAAATCGACGGTCGCGATGGCTCCGGCGCCAAGCGATTCGATTTCCGCAAAAGATTCCTTGGCAGGGTCTTCGCACAATCGACCGCTCGATCCGATCCAGATCGCGCCGGATTCTTTCACGACCGGCAGCAGCGCGGAGGCTAAACCTCCCGGGATCGGCTCATTGGCCTGCGTTGGCGCAACCCGATTTGAGACGACCACCAGACTCATAGGAATCCCTCCATCGGAGCGATTAACGCGCGGCGAGTAGTTTTGTTCCGGTAGTGGCAACCGTCGCTCTCTCGCGTCATGGTTGTTAAAAAAATCCATGGCCGCGATTGTCGAACGTCGATTGATCGACGCGAGTGCGAAGGCGCGATGCGTCTTCATCGATCGACGAGTTCCCGGAGCGGAACTTTCGCGTCCAGATTTTGTTCATTTCAACGGGGCGATAGTGGGCGTGCGTCGCGCACGCTGCGATGAATTGCCGGAGAAGACGCGTGCGCGCACTGACGGTCGCACCGGGCGTGCCCAACTCAGCGCGGGTCGACGAGGTGCCGGAACCGCCGGCGGCCGACGGCAGCGTACTGGTTCGCAGCTTGGCGCTCGGCATATGCGCCACCGACCGCGAAATCGTCGCGGGAGATTACGGCGCGCCCCCGCCCGGGCAGCAGCGGCTCATTCTCGGCCACGAATCGCTCGGATGCGTGGAAGAGGCGCCGGCGGATTGCGGCCTCGACGCCGGCGATCTTGTCGTTGGCATCGTGCGCCGTCCCGACCCGGTGCCGTGCGCGGCGTGCGCCGTAGGCGAATGGGATATGTGCCGCAACGGCGAATACACCGAGCGCGGCATCAAGGCGCGCAACGGCTACGGCGCCGAGCGATTTCGCATCGAGCCGCAATTCACGGTCAAGCTCGATCCGATCTTGGGCATCCACGGCGTCTTGTTGGAGCCCGCCAGCATCATGGCCAAGGCCTGGGAGCACACCGATTATGTCGGCCGGCGCTCGAAGGCTTGGCAGCCGCGTACTTTGCTCGTCACCGGCGCCGGACCGATCGGCCTGCTCGCGGCGCTGATGGGCGCCCAGCGCGGTCTCGATGTCCACGTTCTCGACCGCGACACTGGCGGCGAGAAGGAAAGTCTCGCGCGTGAACTCGGCGGGACCTATCATTGCGGCGACCTCGACACGGCCACGCATTTGAGGCCCGATATTTTGATGGAATGCACGGGCGCGCCCGCGCTGATCGCCGGCGTTCTCGGCCGCACGGCGCCCGCAGGCATCGCCTGTCTTGTCGGCATTGCCGCGCCCGGACATCAATGCAAGCTCGACATCGGATCGATCGATCGAACGCTCGTTGGCGACAACGATCTCGTTTTGGGGAGCATCAATGCCAATCGCCGGCATTTCGAGGCGGCGGCCGAAGCGCTGCGGCGGGCAAAACCATCGTGGCTCGGCAGGCTCATTACCCGCCGTGTGCCGCTTGAACACTGGCGCGAGGCGTTGCACCAAAAAAAGGGCGATATAAAAGTCGCCATCGATTTTACCTTGTGAGCGCGATGAGCGGCCGCATCGAAGACTATGCGCTCATCGGCGATCGCGAGACCGCCGCCCTGGTCGGCCGCGACGGTTCGATCGATTGGCTGTGCTGGCCCCGCTTCGACTCCCATGCGTGTTTTGCCGCGCTGTTGGGATCGCGCGACAACGGACGCTGGCTGATAACGCCGTGCGGTGAAAATGTCCGCGTGCGCCGCCGTTACCGCCCCAACACGCTGATCCTCGAAACGAGCTTCGAGACCGATGATGGGGCGGTCACGCTGATCGACTTCATGCCGCGCCGCGACGGAACGTCGAGCATCGTGCGGCTCGTCGTCGGCGAGCGCGGCCGCGTGGCAATGCGTTGCGAACTTATATTGCGGTTCGGCTTCGGGCTGATCGTGCCTTGGGTCACGCGTCTCGAAGACGGCACGCATCGCGCCATCGCCGGACCCGATATGACCGTGCTGCGCACGCCGGTGCATTTGCGCGGCGAGAACTTGACGACGGTCGGCGATTTCGTCGTCGAGGCCGGCGACACCGTTCCGTTTGTGATGACTTATTCGTCGTCGATCGAGCCGCCGCCGCCCGCGCTCGATCCGCAGGCATTGCTCGAACATACCGAGAGATTTTGGACCGACTGGGCGGCACAATGCAGAAGCGCCGGTCCGTGGTCCGAGCTTGTCGTTCGCTCGCTGATCACGCTTAAGGCGCTGACCTACCGGCCGACCGGCGGCCTCGTTGCGGCGCCGACGACATCCTTGCCGGAACAGATCGGCGGCACGCGCAACTGGGATTATCGCTATTGCTGGCTGCGCGACGCCACGCTGACTTTGCTCGCTTTGATGCATGCCGGCTTCCACGAGGAAGCGCTCGCCTGGCGGGAATGGCTGTTGCGCGCGGTTGCCGGCAGCCCCGCTCAGGTTCAGATCATGTACGGCATTGCCGGCGAGCGTTTTCTGAATGAATGGACCGTGCCTTGGCTGCCTGGCTACGAAGGCTCCGCACCGGTGCGAATCGGCAACGCCGCCTATGGCCAATTGCAACTCGACATATTCGGCGAGGTGATGGACGCCGATTACCAAGCAAGACGCGGCGGCCTAACCGCGACCGAATTGGGCTGGAACGTCCAATTGGCTCTCATGGAGCACCTGGACCGCGTCTGGACGAAGCCCGACGCCGGCATATGGGAAATTCGCGGCAATTGGCAGCATTTTACCTATTCGAAGGTCATGGCGTGGGTTGCCGTCGATCGGGTCATCAAGAACGCCAAGGCATTCGGGCAGCAAGGGCCGCTCGACCGGTGGTGCAAAATGCGCGAACAGATTCACAACGATGTCTGCACGCGTGGCTTCGACGCCGAGAAGGGCAGTTTCGTCCAGTCCTATGGTTCGAAGAAACTCGATGCGAGTCTGTTGCTTCTGCCCAGCGTCGGCTTTCTGCCCGTCAGCGATCCGCGCATCGCCGGCACCATCGCGGCGATCGAGCGCGAATTGCTCGTCGACGGATTCGTCAGGCGTTACGATACCGAAGATCCGCCGGACGGCTTGCCGCCGGGAGAGGGAGTTTTTCTCGCCTGCAGCTTCTGGCTGGTCGATGCCTATTTGCTGCAGAATCGCCGGCGCGAGGCCGAGCGCCTGTTCGCGGGGCTCGCCGGCCTGTGCAACGACGTTGGTCTCCTCAGTGAGGAATACGATCCGGGCTCGAAGCGGATGATCGGCAATTTTCCCCAAGCCTTCACTCACGTCGCGCTGGTCAACAGCGCTTTCAATCTGACGCGAGACGCCAAGCCCGTTCATCAGCGCGCGCGGGTGCAGGTGACGAAGGCCAGGACATGATCCGCAGAAGGCCCAACTCGATCAGCGCCAGTAGCGGTCTTCCCAGCTTCGCGACAGCCGCATCGCGGTCAGGATCAGCCCCGCCATCGAATAGGTCTGGGGGAAGTTTCCGCACAAGGCGCCCGACTTGGGATCGACATCTTCCGAGAGTAGCCCATACCTGTTGCGATGCTGCAGGGCGTCCTCGAACAGTTCCTTGGCGTCGTCGCGGCGCCCGAGCGACCACCAGGCGTCGATCAGCCAGAAGCGGCAGATCAGAAATGCCGTCATCGGTATGCCGAAATCGTCCGAGCTCGTGTAGCGCATCACGTGTTTCTCGCGCACGAGCTCGCGCTCCATTGCGGCGACGGTGCTGCTGAATCGCGGATCGTCGGTCTCGATAATGCCGAGATCGGGCAGGAGCAGAACGCTGGCGTCGAGATCGTCGGAGCCGAATGCCGCGGTGAATGCGCCGCGTTTCTCGTTCCACGCCCGCGCCAGAAGTTCCGTATGAATGGGATCGGCGACCGCGTTCCAATACTTCGCGCGCGTGTCGAGGCCGAGCCTCGCCGCGATAGCGGCGAGCCGGTGGCAGCCCGCCCAACACATCGCAACGGAGTGCGTGTGGACGCGCTGCCGGCCGCGATATTCCCAAATGCCAGAATCCGGCTCCAACGCCAGCTTCGCGGCGCGCGCGCCGAGCGTTTCCAGAAGTTGAAACAATCCTTCGTCGCCGGGCCGCGGCAGGCGGCGATCGAAAAACATCGGCATCGCGGCAAGAATGATGCTGCCATAGGTGTCGTGCTGAACTTGGCCCGACGCGGCATTGCCGATACGCACCGGGCCGTCGCCGCGATAGCCCTCCAGATCCGGCGCGGTGCGCTCTTCGAGCGAATTTGTCGGCACGACGCTGTACACGGGCCGCAGCGCCTGGTCAGGGTTGGCGGCAAGGCCGAGCGTGAACGTGATGAAGTCCTCCATGGTCTGCGTCGCGCCGACACGGTTGAGCGCTTTGACGACGAAATAGGCGTCGCGCAGCCAACAGTAGCGGTAGTCCCAGGTTCGGCCCGAGCCGGGCGCCTCGGGAATGGACGTGGTGTGCGCGGCGATCACGCCGCCGGTTTCCTCGAACGTGCTGAGCTTGAGCGTGATCGCAGCGCGGATGATGGCCTCCTGCCAGTCATATGAAATCGACAGGCTGCGCACCCAATCCATCCAATAGTCGCGCGTGCGGTCGGCGAACTCGCGGCACGTGGTGGTGATTTCGCCGGTGAAAGGCTCGTCGGGCCCGATCACGAGGTGGATCGGGCGGGTCAGAACGAACGGCGCTTCCTGCTCGATCAGCGAGAGCGGAGCGTCGCTGGTGAGCCGAATGACCGTATCGGCGTTGATATAACGTATATGATTGCTGCCGACCGAATGCTGCCGAAACGGCCGACCGTAATTGTGGGTGGGCCGCACCCGTATCGTGATGCGCGGCAGTCCCGCGATCGGTTCGATGATTCGGAACAGTTGCGGCGGACGGAAGACGCGGCCGTATTGTCGAAAGCGCGGCGCGAAATCCGTGATCCGAACAACTCCGCCGCGCCGATCGGTCAGCAACGTGGAAACGACCGCTGTATTGCGCAAATATTCGGACTGGAAATCGACTTCGTCTTCAAGCACGACGTCGGAGTAACCCTTCTCTTCGCCGCCCGCCAGCAGCCGGCAAAAGATTGGGTCGCCGTCGAAGCCGGGAAAACACCACCAAACGATGCGCGACTGCGGATCGATCAGTGCTGCGGTACGACCATTGCCTATCAGCGCTAGATCAAGTCCATGATCGTTCATTGCATGGCGTTAGCTTCACCGCCGGCGATCGTTGCAAGCCAGTCGCGCACGGCGGGAGGCCCCTCAAAATATCCGTCGACGACGCCAGTGGCGGCGCCGACCGAGAATGCAAAACCGCCGAATTCTGGCATTATTGCGAACACGGACTCGTCGGTCGTGTCGTCGCCTATGAAAATAGGGCGGCGCCCCGCGAACGGGGGATGTTTCATCAGGCTGCGTACGCCCGTGGCCTTGCTAAAGCCCTGTTTCTTGACTTCGAGCACATATTTTCCGGGAAGGACTTCGATCGAAGGCTGGTCGGCGCAAATCGCGGCCACCGCTTCCCGCACGGCGGCTTCCTTTTCCGGCGCCAATCGGTAGTGCAGCGCAATCGCGTAGTCCTTGTCCTCGACGATGATTCCAGGACCGAGTTCGGCGACGGCGTCGAGCTTTGTCTTCAGGGGCGGCTCGAGCGTGAGCGTCGGGCCGCTATCGCTCTCGTCTCCGGGTATAAGGCGAAATTCCGCGCCGTGACTGGCTATTGCGGGAAGCCGCAGCGGCGCGAACAGCCGATCGACATCGTCCAGCGAGCGTCCGCTGACAAATGCGAGCGCTCCGTCGGTCAATACGCTCAGCCGGCCGAGCGTGCCGCGCAAGGATTCCGGCACCACGACATTTTGCGGCACCGGAGCGATGTCCAAGATCGTTCCGTCGATGTCGAGCAAAATGGCCACATCCCCGAGACCGGGAATTGGCGGCAATGCAGCAACGGTCATGGCGATTTCCGCGTCGATTCGGCCCGAGCCTTGGGGAAACGGACTGGGGAAGGTAACACGCCCCCGACAGTAGAATGTCCGGGAAGGAACTCGGTTCCCGATGTTTCCTATTTGTCCCCCTCGGATTTAAGTCATTTTATCGGGGCGGCAAACGGTACTTCTGCCGCAGGTCCCGTCTTTGTTCCTGTTCCGGCTCCGCGCTCGGGTTCCGCACGATCTGCGTACTGGAACGAACGAGCGATAGCCGACCGAAACGATCGGGGTCACCTCGCCAGCACAGGCCGGCTCGGCAGTGCCTGACCAAGCGCATCGTGAATCACACGACCCAGCGCTGAAATCTGATACGGCTTGCGCAGGACGGGAAATTCCGGATTGCTGTCGAACACCTTGGCATATCCGGTAGTGAGCACGACCGGAATATGCGGATAGCGCGCGACCAGCATTCGCGCCAGCGCCAGGCCGTCGGTCTGCCCGGGCAACACCACGTCGCTGAACACGAGATGAATTTCCATGCCGCAGGCGAGCAGGTCGAGCGCCGCGGCTGCCGTATCCACTTCGGTCGTCCGGTAGCCGAGTTGCTCCAGCAGCGAGACCGTGGCTTTCCTGACATCGGCATTGTCTTCGACGACCAGGATGGTTTGCCGGCTGCCCGCGGCATATTCCGCGTCGTCCTTTGGCGAGGGAGCGGCAAGGGTGGCGGCGTGGCTGCGCGGCAGATAGATGGTCACTTTGGTTCCCGCGCCGACTTCGCTGTTGATCGATACGGTGCCGTCCGACCGCCGCGCAAAACCGTAAACTTGCGACAATCCGAGGCCGGTGCCCTTATCGGGAGCCTTGGTCGTGAAGAACGGCTCGACCACCCTGGAAACGAGATCGGGCGCGATGCCGCTGCCGGTGTCGGCGACGCTGAGCGCAACGAAATCGCCGCCGATATCCTCCGGCAGATCGCCGGGGCGAAGATGGACATTGTTCGCCGCAATGGTGATGCGGCCGCCTTCGGGCATGGCGTCGCGGGCATTGACGGCGAGATTCACCAGCGCCAGTTCGAGCTCCGACTTGTCGACACGGATGGGCCATGTCGAATCGGGAACGTTGATCTGGAATTTAATGTTGACATGCATCGAGCCGGCCAAGACGTCGCGAATGGCGTGGACCGTCTCGGCGGGATTGATCACGGTGGGGCTAAGCGGCAGCGTGCGCGAGAACGACAACAGCTGTCGCGTCAGGTTTTCGCCGCGCGCCGCCGCCATTTCGATGGCCTGCAAGGCGCGGATGTCTTTTGCGTCATGCAAACGCTGTTTCAGGCCCTGGGTATGGCCGCTTACGATCATCAGGAGATTGTTGAAGTCGTGAGCGATGCCGCCGGTCAATTGACCGATCGCATCCATCTTCTGCAAATGCGCGGTCCGCCGCTGCGCCCGTTCGAGCGCGGCGGCCGCCTCCTTCTCCGCCGTGACGTGCCGTCCGGCAATGTAGATCAGTCCTTTGCTCTCGGTCATGGTCCACTGCAGCCAGCGCCACGATCCGTCCTTGTGCCGAAACCGGTTCTCGATGCGCGCGGTGGGCACGCCGTGCGCCAGCCGGCCGAGTGCCGCCATCGCCGCCGGTGCGTCATCGGGATGGCGTAGTTCGCTCACATGCATGGACTTGATCGCGTCCTCGGTCCATCCCAGCAATCTCGTCCACGCCGGATTGATGCTCAGGAAACAGCCTTCGAAATTGGACACGGCGAGCAGGTCTTCCGATACGTTCCAGATGCGGTCGCGCTCCAGCGTCCGGCGCTCGACCTCGTCCTCGAGTCTTTCGCTGAGCAAACGCAGTTCGGCTTGGATGTCCAGGCGCGCTTGCTCGGCTCGCATGCGTTCGAGCGCGAAACCAAGCTGGCGCGCCAGCGTCAGCGCAAGTTCTATCTCCTCCGGATCGAACTTTCTGGACGCATCGTAATAAACCATGAACTTGCCCGTGACCCTGCCTTCGGCCATGAGCGGAATGAAGGCGAGAGCGCCGATGCCTTCCTGTTTCACGATCGCCTTGATGCGCAGATCGAGTTCGGCCCCGTCGATATCGGTCATGCAAACGGGGTGGGGATTCGTCTCGCCTGGCGTCCATGGCGAATGTCCGGTCGTGGCGAGCCGATAAGCGTCCGACAAGCCGCGCCAGGCGACAAAACGCATCACGCCGTCGCGGTCGCAGCGTAAGATCGAAGCGCGACTGCAGTGCATTGCGCCCATGATCGCATCCAAGCCCGCTTCGTAGACGTCTTTGACGGTTTCCGCGCGATAGAGCCGATTGGTGAAGCGGTAAAGCGCCGCTTGCTCGTCGGCGCGGCGCCGCACCAGCGCTTCCGCGCGTTTGCGCGCCGTGACATCGCGCGCGATCTTCGAAGCGCCGACAACCGTGCCGTGCTTGTCGCGCATCGGAGAAATCGTTAGGGAAACGTCGATCAGCCGGCCGTCCTTGCAACGCCGGACGGTCTCGTAATGCTCGATCCTTTCGCCGCGCCGAATCCGTTCCAGGATTCGCGGCTCCTCACGCTTAAGATGAGCGGGAATGATCGACGTGATCGGCTTGCCGATCATCTCCTCGGCGGTATAGCCGAACAGATGCTGCGCGCCGGGATTCCAGCTGACGACGATGCCGTTGAGATCCTTGCTGACGATCGGATCGTCGGCGGATTCCACGATGCTGGCAAGTTGCCGGCGCGCCTGCTCGCCGCTGCGCTGATCGGTGACGTCGAGAAGCGAGGCGATCCACCCTCCGACATTGCCGTCGGCGTCCAGTTCAGGCCGGTAGGCGATGGCGAGATTGCGTCGTCCGCTATGGGGGAACTCCAGCTCGCATTCGAAGTCCACGGGCTCGCCCCGCAAGACGATATCGATATACGGCCGTAACGTGTCGAGGCCGCGCGCGCCGATGACTTTATCGATTGTTTGGTCGAGGACTTCGTTTCTTCCGCGGCCGATAAGATGCGCGTAAGCCTCGCTGACAAACCGGTAGCGCAGATCGCGGCTACAGCGCACCAGCATGAAGGGCGTGCGATTGATGACCGATTGCAGCTCCGCCTCGCTGGCGCGCAGCGCTTCTTCGGCGCGCTTGCGCTCCGTCAGTTCCTGAAAACTACAAACGGCGCCGTCGACGCCGCCTTGCTCGTTCTTAAGCGGCGCGACATTCATCAGCACCGGAACCTGCGAACCGTCGGGCCGTTCGATAATGAGTTCCGCGCTTATCACGGGCTCGCCGCTGCGCAGCGCGACGGCGACCGGCGCCGCCGCGAAGTGAAGCGGCGCGCCTTCGGGCGTATAGCGGCGGAAATTGCCGGTGGAGGTCTCGTGCGGATCGCCGAGTCGTGGCGCCCGGCCCCACAGGTCGATGGCGCGCCGGTTGTAGCGGGCCAGGCTGCCGTCGGCGCGGCAGACACAAAGCCCGGTCGGAATGGCATCGAGTGCGCTTTGCTCGATCGCGATGAAGGCTTTAAGGCCCCCTCGCGTTGCGGCGGTGTCGGATGTTTGGCCAGTCATCACACGCGTCCCCGGCACCATCGCAACGCCCCGCCATCCGGAAAGTTCCTCATACTTTCAATCTCTTGCGTCCATAATCCTTGCGCGCGATTGGGGGTAGGGCAGAGGCCATAGGCCGCGGCGGGGACCGCCGGGGAAGCATCCGAAACCGTCGCGGCCGTCCACTTTGCGCCTGCAAAAAATCCCCGCCCGCATTTACCCGGTTTTTGATGAGGCATGATCTTTTCGCAAAATCGTTTTCAACCCGGATCGCGTCCGAGGCAGGCTTTTTCGGATCATGCTCCAGGAACCGAACCATGCGAACCGGCATTTATTGCAAGATACCCAGCGGCTTTGGCCCTGCGGGGAGGCCTTATGGAATATATTCTAGCACGTCGCGAACTTCGCAACGCTTTGGAGATCGGCGATCCGTCGCCGGTCGACAGCGTACAGAAAATGTGGACATCGGCCGGTCAGACCGCAACCATCGGTGTCTTTCTGATTCTGTTCGGCGCCTTTCTTTATGTCGGGCGCGCCATCCTGTTGCCGATCCTCGCCGCCGCGGTGATTGCGCTGACGCTGGCACCGATGGTCAAATCGGCCAAACGTTTCGGCATCTCGCCCTGGATTACCGGCCTTCTGATTTTGCTCGTCGCTGTTGGCGGCGTGAGCTTGGCGGTAACCACCCTCGCGGGGCCGGTAAGCGAATGGATCGGCCGCGCTCCCGAAATCGGCGCGTCGATCAAGCAAAAACTTTCGGTTTTCGATCAGCCGCTCGCGGCGCTCCAGGAGCTCGAGAACACATTGTTCGGCGGCGACACGACGCTGAAGGTCAGCGCGCCCGCGGCCAATTACGTTCTGCCCGTTGTGGCCTTTCTTACGCCGGCCGCGGGGGAATTGCTGCTGTTTTTCGCCACCTTGTTCTTCTTTCTCGTCGGTCAGATCGAGCTGCGCAGTCAGCTTGTCTCAATGTTCGGCAGCCGCGATGCCAAGCTGCGCTTTCTCAAAATAATGCGCGACGTCGAGCACAATCTTGCCGGCTATTTGAGCGTCGTCACGATCGTCAATGCCGCGGTCGGAGCAATTGTCGCGCTCGGAGCCTGGTTCTTTGGCTTTCCCGATCCAATCATGTTCGGGTTGCTTGCGGCAGTGTTGAACTACGTGCCCTATATCGGCCCCGCGCTGATGGTGCTTGTACTGTTCGGCGTCAGCCTCATCACGTTCGCCTCGCTCGGCCGAGCCGTCGTCGCGCCGCTCGCTTTCGTTGCGCTGACGGCCATGGAAGGACATTTCATCACGCCGATGATTGTCGGCCGACGCTTCACGCTTAATCCGCTTTTGGTATTTCTCGCGATCGCCTTCTGGACCTGGATGTGGGGGCCGTTTGGGGCCTTCCTCGCCGCGCCGTTGTCGATTATTCTCCTCGTTGTCGTTCAGCATCTATTCCCGATCGACGACGTGCGGCTGCCCGAGTGATCGGAACTTTTTAAGCTTTGGGAATTTATTCGAGCAAACCGGCATCCCCACACCTTCGGAGTAAGAGCCATGACTTCGACCTCGACTGTTTCGCAGAATCTTCGTGAGACGACGAAAGACGCGCGTGAGGGCGCCCGCGAAATCAGGGAAGCCGCCGCCACTGCGTCGAAAGACATTCAGGACGATCTGCAAGCGCTTCGCGCCGACTTCAGCCGGCTCGCCGCGCAAGTTGGCGACATTCTCGCCAATAGAGGCGCCGCCGCCTGGCAACGCACCAGCTCGCAAATCAAGTCGAGCGTCGATGGCGCCATGTCCGATGCGCAGGAAAAAGGCCAGGAAGCGGCCGACGCCATGCGTGAAGTGTCCGACAGTCTCGTCGCCGCGATCGACGATTCGCTTAAAAATCGCCCTTATACGACGCTCGCCATCGTAGGCGGGATCGGGTTTTTGTTGGGCGCGATGTGGCGTCGTTAGCGTTGGCGGCGCGATATTGGCGGCTGTTAGGGCATGATCCGGAAAAGTGGGAACCGGTTTTCCGAAAGGATCATGCCTCACCGAATAGGGCATGATCCGGAAAAGTGGGAACCGGTTTTCCGAAAAAGATCATGCCTCACCGAATAGGGGCTCTGGAACGTGGGGCTCGGCTATGCTGAAAGGCTTAACTCAGGAAATCATCTTATCGATTCAGGCCAAAAGCGGCGCGAGCGCCGCGGTCATGGCTTCCATCGCGGTCATGATCCTGGCCCTGCTCACGGCATTCGCTTTCATCTGCATAGCCGGCTATGATTGGTTGTCCCTGCGCTATGGCGCCGTCGTCGCCGGCCTGGTGATGGCGGGGATCTTTGTTTGTTTTGCAATCCTCGCCGCGATTGTCGGCTTCGTGATCCGCCGCAGGGTCAAGGAACGCGCTATCCTCGCGCGTGCCGCTAAAGCGCATGCGCCCTCGTGGCTCCTTGACCCGAGAACGCTCGCGACCGCGATGCAAATCGGCCGCGAAGTCGGCTGGCAGCGGATCGTGCCGCTGGCGCTCGTTGGTTTCATCGCGGCGCAATGGGCGCGTGAACGCCGCGAGCGCGGCGAGCGGCGTAGTTAGATTTGAGAGAAACGCCGGGGTCGGACACGTCCAGCGCCGGCGTTTGAGCTATTACTGTCTGTCGCCTTGCGACTGTGATTGCGAGGCGGCCCGCGGCGGCCCCATCATATTGAACCTCGCCTTTTGCTCGTCGTTCAACGACGCATAGAAGCTTTCGAGCGCGGGGCGTACCGATTTCATGGCGTCGGTCATTGCGGTCAGCCGGGCTTCGACCGTGTCGAGCCGCGCCACCGGCGATTGCGGCACTGCGGTCGGACAGGAAGACTGCAGCCGGTCGGAGGCGTTTTGCGTCGCCTTCTTGAGATTGTCGAAGGCGTCCTGCTGCTGCGCGGTCGGCTGCACGACCTGCTCGATGCGCTCGACCGGCAAATTGATGAAGCCTCCCATTTGCTGAGTGCAGAGCGCCGCCAGGCCAGCGGCAGAATTGCCAGAGGGGCCGCCGCCCTCGCTGGAACCGTTCATTGCGTTGAACTGCCGCTTCTGTTCATCGCTCAGCGAGCCGTGGAAGCGCTCGAGCGGCGCGCTTATGATTTGTATGGCTTTGACGGTCGCTTGCAGCCGATCTGCGGCGGCGTCGAGGCGGCCGACCGGCGTGAGCGGAACCGATGTCGGGCACGACGCCTGGATGACGTCGCTTGCTTTTGACGATGCCGCGTTGAGCGCGTCGAGAGCGGCTTGTTGATCGGCTGTGGGGTGCACGGTCTGCTGGATCCGGTCGATCGGCAGATTTGTCACGCCAGGCGCAAGGCCGGTGCAGCTTTGCAGCGCCGCGCTATTGGTCTCGGCGAGCGCCGCGCGATCGGCCTCGTCGGTCTTGGCCGCGGCGTTCCCAGCAGCGTTGGCGACGGACTGGCCGCGGGCGCGGCTGGCATACCCGCCGCCGTAGCTATTGTAGTAAATGTTCGGCGCGCCGGCGTAACCGTAATAGTCGGGCCCGTAGAGGCCGTAATAGTCGGGTCCGTAGCCGTAATCGAGCCCGAAGTAAGGACCAGGCGCGAAGATGCTGGCGAAGATAAAACCGGGGCCGTAGGCCCAGAACGGGTCGTAATAATCATACGGCCACAACACGAACGACAGGACGTCGCCCAACAGGAACGGCCAGAAGACCGGTCCGGCCCAGCCGCCCCAACCGCCGCCCCAATTGTTCCATCCCGCACCCCAGAAGCGGCCACCCCAATGGTTCCAGGCTTCCTTGTCGCCGAACGCATTGCGGTTGAAGCCAGTCTTGCTGAAGCTGTTCAGCCCGTGGAAATTCCGCGCCGCGAATTCATTATGCGTGAACTGTTCGTGGCCGAGCCGAGTGTGGGCGGATTGGTTGAGCGCGTTATGCGCGGCGAGCGCATTGTGCTCGGTGTTCGCTAAGCCGTGATTGGCAAGATGACCGGCATTGTTGATTGCGTGATTGTGAGCGAGATTATGGCCGGCGTAATAATGGCCACCCCGGATAGCATGGCTCGCAAATCCACGCGCGCGAAAAGCGTGACCGGAAAATCCGTGTGCACTCAGCGCATGACCGACGCTCAGCCCGTGACCCATGTGAATCGGACCGTGGGCGGCAAAACCATGGAAGCCCCCGCCGCCCATATGAAAGCCGCCTCCGCCCGGATGAAACCCGCCACCACCGCCGACGTGAAAGCCGCCAGGCCCGCCTTTCGCGATCGCCGGGATATCCATCGTGACGCAAAGCGCGCCTACCGCAAGGCTTGTCGCGAGAATTGCTATCGTTCTCTTCATGGCGTTTCCTAACGTTTTCTTCGCGCCTGCGGCATCAACCTCGGCCGGGCGCTCGTCCAAATTCAAACCGGCGTTTCAACTGTTTCAACTGCTATCTCCCCTGCCGAGTTTCCAGACGGCGAATGGAAAGTTCTGCATTAATTTTCGGCAATCTTGCACCGCGAAAACCACGCCTGCCGCAAATTGCACCGCAGCAACCAAGCCGATGATTCTTTGATCGGATGATGGCGTATCGGCTTGGCGTTGGAGCGGACAAGATTGGCGGGAACAATATCGCGCTCAAGACGTTTCGGTTCGGCACGAGCAGCCGCGCGCGATGCCAAAGATCAGCAAGATCGCTATCACCGGACAGTCCGGCGCACGATCGGCGCCGGCATTTTCTCCAAACTTGCCGCCGGAAGCGGCGTTTGCCATCACCGCGACGCCGCCCGCCGAACTGCCGCGTGCGCTCAAACACGGCGACACTTTCGTCGTCCTCGACATCCGCGGCGATATCGGCACTTCTTTTGTCGGCTCGTCCGGTCTCTTCCACGACGATACGCGCCACTTGTCGCGTCTCGAATTGTTGTTGAATGGCCGGCCGCCGCTTCTGCTCGGCGCCAATCTCCGCGACGACAACACGGCGTTTTTCGTCGATTTGACCAATCCCGATCTTATCGACGGCCAACGCGTCGTGATGGAAAAGGACCGTGTCCATATTCTTCGCACCATCTTCATCTGGAGCGACACGGCCTATCAGCGGCTTGGCATCCGCAATTACAGCGATCAATCGATCGATCTGCGCCTGACGATTTTATTCGAGAGCGACTTCGCCGATTTGTTCGAGGTGCGCGGCGCGCATCGCGAACGCCGCGGCGCCTCAACCGCGAAGGTCCAGGGCGACGATCGCGTCTTGTTGTCCTACCGCGGATTGGACGGCAAGGAGAGACATACGGCGCTCGAATTCGATCCGCCGCCGGATCGGTTGAAGACCGGCGCCGCCGTCTACGATCTGCAACTTAAGCCCGGCGACGTAACGCCGCTTTTTCTGGCGGCCAGTTGCAATCGTCCGGACACCCCGCCGCCGTTCATACGCGGCCTCATCGCGGCGCGCCGGGAAATGCGCGACGCGACCCGCGAGCGCACCTCCGTGCAAACCTCGAATGCCCGGTTCAACGAGGTCCTGTGCCGCTCGGCGGCCGATCTTGAAATGTTGATGACGGATACGCCGCAGGGCCGTTATCCCTATGCCGGGATTCCCTGGTATTCGACGACGTTCGGCCGCGACGGCTTGATTACCGCGCTGCAAATGCTGTGGTGGAGCCCGGACGTGGCGCGCGGCGTGTTGCGCCGTTTGGCGGCCTATCAGGCCAAGACGAGCGACCCGCTTGCCGATGCGCAGCCCGGCAAAATCCTTCATGAAATGCGTGGCGGCGAGATGGCGGCGCTGCGGGAAGTTCCGTTCGGCCTCTATTACGGCAGCGTCGACTCCACCCCACTCTTTGTCCTGCTCGCCGGCCTCTATGTCGAACGTACCGGAGACCGCGAGGCGATCGCGGAACTGTGGCCGGCGATCGAAGCGTCGCTCGGCTGGATCGACGGGCCGGGCGATCCGGACGGCGACGGTTTCGTCGAATACCGGCGCGCGACCGAACGCGGCCTCGTCAATCAGGGCTGGAAGGATTCGCACGATGCGATCTTCCATGCCGACGGACGGCTCGCGGAGGGCGCAATCGCGCTGGTCGAGGTGCAAGGTTATGTCTACGCCGCCAAACGGATGGCGGCGCGCTGCGCGCGCAGGCTCGGCCGCAAAGAAGCGGCGGACAGGCTCGACGCCGAAGCAACGCGACTGGCCGAGCGGTTCGAGGCGGCATTCTGGTGCGAAGACATCGAAACTTATGCGCTGGCGCTTGACGGCGCGAAAGAGCCATGCCGGGTGCGCACGTCGAATGCCGGCCAGGTTCTATTCACGGGGATCGCCACCGCCGACCGCGCCGCGCGTGTCGCCAAGGGATTGCTTGAGCCGCGCTTCTTCTCGGGATGGGGGATCCGCACGGTCGCGCACGGCGAGGCGCGCTTTAATCCCATGTCCTATCACAACGGCTCCGTCTGGCCGCACGATAACGCGTTGATCGCGCTCGGGCTGGCGCGCTACGAAGCCAAGCGTTCCGTCGAAACGGTGTTCGGCGGATTGTTCGGCGCGACGACTTATATGGATCAGCGGCGGCTGCCCGAACTGTTCTGCGGCTTTCGGCGCCAGCGCGGTCATGGTCCGACGCTTTATCCGGTTGCCTGCTCGCCGCAAGCCTGGGCCAGCGCCACGCCCTTCACCTTGCTTGAGGCTTCGCTCGGTCTCGAATTCGATCCGTTCGCGCATGAAATCCGCTTGCGCAATCCGCGGCTGCCGGAGTTCCTGGACGAAGTGGTGCTGCGCGATCTACGGCTGTCTTCATCGAGCGTCGATCTGCGCGTGACGCGTCATGGCGAATCCGTGTCGCTCGATACGCCCCGCATCAACGGCAATATCCGCGTTTCCATCGTATTTTCTGCTTAGGGCATGATCCGGAAAAGTCGAGACCGGTTCGAAGAGATCATGCTCTATCGAAAAAATGGAGCCGCATTCGGTTCAATTCGAAGCGATTGCGCCCTGGTGTTTACTACTTAAACGGAACCCCGCCGTTCGTTCCCATGCCCTCGTTCGTGTGAGTGCCGTCTTCAATCTCATTGAAAAAATAGCCAGCCCACCACAGGCGGGCTGGCTATACGCGAAAGTTCACGGCAACAACGGCGCTTTGGTTTTCTGGTTTAGTCAGTCCACTTTAGAAGGTGAATCCCTTTTAGTGCGTATAACGATAGTGCCGAACACCGGCGGTGGCGGCATAGAGATGGCGGCGGATATAGGGGTGATAGGCGTATCTGTAAGCCGGGTAGGTGTAACCGGTCCCGTAGCCATAGCCGTAAGCCGGGTAGGTGTAACCGGTCCCATAGCCATAGCCGTAACCCGGATAGGTGTAACCGGTCCCATAGCCATAGCCGTAAGCCGGGTAGCCGTAACCGGTTCCATAGCCGTAGCCGTAAGCCGGGTAATAGCCGTAGTAGGACGAGGCGATTGCACTGCCGACGACCGCGCCGGCTGCAAGCCCCAGTGCCGCCCCGCCCCAACCCCACCCGGCACCGCGCCAACCCCAACCCCAAGCGTGAGCCGGAGTTGTCAGCGATGGAACGGCCGCCGTCATCAGCGCCGCCGTTAAAGCCGAGGTACGTAATAGTTTCATCGATTCCCTCCTACGAACTGTCACCCGACGGAGCCCTGCCTCATCTGGAACAATTCACCACGCACATTGTTCCGGGCCGTTGCGACCCAGCGGCTGTGCCGGGTTGGCATTGCCGGAATCTTTCGCGATCGTGGAACCGCGCGGCGAACGGCGTGGCCGTTGTCACATTGGCTGGCACCGGCGAGGCCGGTTTGGAACCGAGCGCACCGGCAAGGGCTTAGTGGACTGAGTTCCAACGGAGCCATCATGCGCGGCAAGAGCCTGTTAAAGACGGCCGCGGTTGCGAGCCTCGCTGCTGCCGGGGCGTTGGGTCTTGCGTTTTCGCAAGAAGCCCAAAGGCCGGGACGGGCGCTGGAACAGAGCCAGACCGCCGACCATCCGGCGGCGAGCGCCGAGGAAGCGGCGTCGGTCACCGTACTCAATAGCCACGAAGCCGGCGGCATTCTCGGCCGCGAGGTTTTGAGCGCCGCCGACGAGAATATGGGCCGGATCGTCGACGTGATCGTCGATCGCGGCGGTCGCGTGCGCGCCGCGATCATCGATTTCGGCGGCTTTCTCGGTGTTGGCAGCCGCAAGATCGCCGTGGAATGGAACGCTTTGCACTTTCCGCCGCCGGGCCAAGCCAACGCCAAAATCACCCTCGATCTTACCCGCGATCAGGTCAAGGCGGCTCCCGAATATCAGGACGGCAAACCCATCGTCGTTCTCGGTGCGCTCGGCAAGCTCGAGCCACTGCCGGTCGAATGACGCGCGATTTGCGATCATCGCGCCACATCGGAACATAAATTCTGGACGATTGCTGGAGACTCAATCCTGCCTGCAACTCCCTTACGCCGCGATCGCGACCGGCTCGAACCGCCGGCTGCGGCGGCGCCGCAAAAAATCCCGGCGCCGGGCGCCGGCGAGCCGCCGCTTGCGCCCTCGCCACGGAGCCTTCGGGGGCTCGACTGGTTCGTGTTCTTCGTTGCCGATGTGCAGACGGGCTTTGGCCCCTTCGTTTCGGTGTATCTCACCGCGCAGCGGTGGACCCAGGTCGATATCGGGCTTGTCTTATCGGTTACGAGTTTCGTTTCGCTGATCGGACAGATGCCCGGCGGCGCCTTCGTCGATGCCGCGCGCTCGGAGCGTTTCGTTGCCGGCGTCGCGGTCGCCGCCATTTGCGCGAGCGCGCTGACCTACGCGGCGATGCCGATTTTTCCGGTCGTGCTGGCGGGATCGATTCTGCACGCGCTTGCGAGCTGCGTACTCGGCCCGGCAATGGCCGCGATCAGCCTCGGTCTCGTCGGCCATGCCGCCATCGGCGAACGACTCGGCCGCAATGCGCGATTTGCCTCGGTGGGCAACGGCTTGGCCGCCGCCGCGATGGGGGCGTGCGGCTACCTGCTTTCGGCGCGTGCGGTCTTCATCGTCACTGTGTTATTGCTCGTTCCGGCGCTATTTGCGCTTCGCGCCATCGCGGAAAACGAAATCGATCCCGAGCGCGCCCATGGCGCGCCGCCGCGTCGGGCCGCGGCCGAACCGCCGACATTCCCAGCGACCCGCCCGGGCACATTAATGCAGAACCGGCCGCTTCTGATTTTCGCCGGCTGTTTGCTCTTATTCCATCTCGCCAATTCGGCGATGTTGCCGCTGATGGGAAGCGTCGTCACAATGAGGTCTGCCCGCTGGGCGACGCTTATCATCGCCGCTTGCATCGTCGTGCCACAGCTCGTCGTCGCGGCTTTATCGCCCTGGGTCGGCGCGCGGGCGCAAATTTGGGGACGGCGGCCTCTGCTTCTCATCGGTTTTGCCGCATTGCCAATCCGCGGGCTCTTGTTTGCCACGGTGACCTATCCATCCGCGCTCGTTGCGGTGCAGCTTCTCGACGGCGTGACCGCGGCGGTATTCGCGGTCATGGTCCCGCTGGTGGTGGCCGATCTCACGCGCGGAACCGGGCACTTCAATCTCGGTCAGGGCATTCTCGGCACTGCAACGGGGATCGGCGCATCGCTGAGCGCGACGCTTGCGGGCTATCTGACCGACCGCTTCGGCAGTTCGGCGGCCTTTGCCAGCCTGGCGGCAATCGCCGTCGTCGGCTTGACGCTGGCCTGGCGCCTGATGCCGGAGACAAAGCCGGCGGACGAGGCGCAATCCTAGCCTTGGCATCGGCGAGGGCGCCGCCCGCGCGCTATCTTGCTAAAGCGCCGGAGTTCTTTGCGCGACCAGCCGCAAATGCGGGACGGCCGTATCCATGAGGCTGCGGTAGGCGTTCAAATAGTCTTGCGCCATGCGCCGCGCGGTGAAGCGTTGTTCGAAGCGCCGGCGGATTTTTTCTCGCGACAAATGTCCGAGCCGGTCGACCGCGCCGGTTGCGCCGTTGATGTCCTCCACCACGAAGCCGGTTAGCCCGTCGTCGACGATTTCCGCCGTTGAGCCCCGATTGAAGGCGATGACCGGCGTGCCGCAAGCCATCGCTTCGATCATCACCAAGCCGAATGGTTCGGGCCAATCGATCGGTACCAAGAGCGCGATCGCTCCGCTCAGAAATTCCGATTTGTCCTTGTCGCCGATCTCGCCGATGAACTCCGTATTGCTCGATGCGAGCATCGGTTTGATCTGCTCGTGAAAATACTCTTCGTCGACTTTATCGACCTTGGCGGCGATTTTGAGCGGTGCGCCGCAATGCTGCGCAATGCGAATGGCGCGGTCGACGCCTTTTTCGGGCGCGATGCGGCCGAGAAAACCAAAATAAGACGGCTTGATCGGCTGCGGTAGCAATAGCCGCTCGGGAAGGCCGTGATGGACGGTACGTACCCAATGCGCTTGCGGCAAGGGCCGCCGCTGCGCGTTCGAGATCGACACCACCGGCACCGACGAAAACGTGTCGAAGACCGGCTGATGCTCAGGCAGGTCGAGCCGTCCGTGCAGCGTCGTCACGAACGGCGTCGGCTGCCGGGAAAACAGCGAGAATGGGTAATAGTCGAGATGAAAGTGCAGGAAATCGAAATCCGACGCGGACCGATAGACACGCTCAAGCATTACCATATGGAGCGCGTTGGGATCGCGTACCGCGCCTTCGAGGCGCAAGGCGCGCGGCCATACCGCTTCGAGCTGGGCCGATGTCACCGAGTCGCCGCTGGCGTAAAGGGTGACCTCGTGCCCGAGCGAGATGAGCTCTTCCGTCAGCCAGGAAACGACCCGTTCGGTGCCGCCATAAAGCTTCGGTGGGATGGCCTCTGTCAACGGCGCGACTTGGGCAATATGCATCTAAAAGTCCTTTGCGTGTTCGATGGAGTCCTCACCCGAACGACTACCGACAACGTCGCAATCGCAAAATATTTCGATTTATGGAGGGAACTTAATTTTTCCAGCTTTCGGGAACTTTTGCCGCTCCGGTTGCATTAACAACGACATACAAAGCCCGAAACCATTGCAGCGTCGGCGGCCCGTAACAAATTGCGGCGAATGTTGATGCCGGTGCATCGACGCCGGCGGAACATGGCGGGTCCGCGCTCGTTGAGCGTGGGGATGAAAGAGCCGCCGATGGCGCGGACTTGCAAACGTCCCGGGTGGAGATAGCACAGCGCATGACGGAACTTACGGGCTATGCCGCCTCTCCGCTCGGCTTTGTTTTTCGTTATGTCCGTTTGCGCCCAGTTTCCCACGCGGTCATTCTCGGCGCGGTGCTCGCGGCCGTGGCATGCTCGGTCGGCACGCAATACGGCATAAAGTTCCTGGTCGATACGCTTGCCGCCGGCACCAGCGCCGCCGCCTGGGCGGCGTTTTTGCTGCTCGGCTCGCTGATCGCCGCCGATAATCTGCTGTGGCGCGTCGCCTCCTGGATCGCCAACTACGCTTTCGTCGGCGTCACCGGCGATTTGCGCCGCGATCTGTTCAGCCATTTAATGGGGCACTCGCCGAGTTACTTCGCCGAGCGCCTGCCGGGCATGCTGACGAGCCGGGTGACGGCGACATCCAATGCCGTATTCACCGCCGAAAATATGTTTATGTGGAACGTCCTGCCGCCATGCGCGGCGACGATCGCGGCGATCGTCTTGGCGCTCACGATCAGTTTGCCCATGGCAGGCACTCTCGCACTCGTAGCGGGAATCATGGTCTGTGTGATGTTCCGCCTCGCCGCCGCCGGCCGACCGCTGCACCACGAATTCGCCCGCAACACGGCGGCCGTCGATGGCGAGATGGTCGACGTTATCGGCAATATGCCGCTGGTGCGCGCTTTCGGCGGTTTTCTGCGGGAGCGCCGCCGTTTCGACGCGACGGTCAATCGCGAAATGGAGTCGCGGCGGCGAAGTCTTTTTTATCTGGAAAAGCTCCGCATTTTTCATGCCGTCTTGACGGTAGTGCTGACGCTCGGCCTGGTCGCTTGGGCGATCATGCTGTGGCAGCGCGATGAAGCGACGGCCGGCGACGTCGTGCTTGCCTGCACGCTCGCGCTCTCGGTGCTCAACGCGACACGCGACCTCGCGGTGGCGCTGGTGGACATAACGCAGCATATTGCGCGTTTGGCGGAGGCCTTGGCGACGCTATTGGTGCCGCATGAATTGAACGACCATCCCGAAGCCGAGCCGCTGGTGCGACGCGGCGCCAGCGTCAAGTTCGACCGTGTCGAATTCACTTATCCCGACGGTCAACAAATATTCCAGAATTTCTCGCTGAATTTGATGCCCGGCGAGCGGGTCGGACTCGTCGGTCATTCCGGCGGCGGCAAGTCGACATTGTTCGCGCTGTTGCAGCGCTTCTACGATATTCAGGCCGGGCAGATTCTGCTCGACGGCCAAAATATCGCGCGGGTCACCCAGGAGAGCTTACGCGACGCCATCGGCGTCGTACCGCAGGACATTTCGATGTTCCATCGCTCGGTGATGGAAAATATCCGCTATGGGCGACCCGAAGCGACCGACGACGAAGTGATGCAGGCCGCCATCGCGGCGCGCTGCGACTTTATCGAGCGGTTGCCGCAGGGCATGCGAACGATCGTCGGCGAGCGCGGCGTCAGACTCTCCGGCGGACAGCGTCAACGCATCGCTGTCGCTCGAGCGTTCCTCAAAGATGCTCCGCTCCTGCTGCTCGATGAAGCGACTTCCGCACTCGACAGCGAGTCCGAGGAGGCCATCCGCCGGGCTCTGACGCGGCTGATGGCCCGGCGCACTGTGATCGCCATTGCGCACCGGCTTTCGACCGTCCGCAATTTCGATCGTATCGTCGTCCTGCAAGCCGGCCGGGTCGTTCAGGACGGACCGCCGGACCTTCTCATGCGTCGCGACGGCCTCTATCGCCAACTGGTGCAACGCGAAATGGATCGGCTGGCGCAACAGGCCGCGTAAGCGAAGATCACGGCGCGGAATTTGGCTCTTCTGAGCCGGCGTTGCGAAGTTGCGCGAGTCGCACCAGCCGCGCCAGCTGCATTGGGGCAGCGGAGCTTGGGCCCGAGGTCGTGGAAGCCGGCGGGCTGCACGTCATTTTGACCGAATTCCACGATTCCGCGCGCATCGATCGGCAGCTGTTCGGCCGATGCGCCCGCCAGGGCAATCCGGGTTCGGTCGAGGCCATCGTTTCGCTGGAGGACGAACTGTTCCAGCACTTCCTCGGCACTGCGCTGGGTTCCGTGGCGCGGCGCCTCGCGGGCTCGAAATACGGCGATCTCTTGCGCCGATTGGCCCAGTACCGCGCCGAGCGCCAGCATGCGCGGACGCGCCTCGATACCATGGCGTAAGACCGGCGACTGGACAAACAACTCGCCTTTGCCGGTTCCGGTGAGTAGGCGCTCCTAGAGTGGCGATCGACCCGGTTTGAAAAGATCGCGCTCCAGGTCTTAAAAGACTTCCGCTGCCAGGTCGAACTTCCGCGTTCCCCTCCGATCCGGCGAACGCAGTGTCGATTTTCCAAGTCTGGTAATTACCTAATATGCTACTACACCGAGGCCGAGAGGATAGCGTTCATGCCCGAAGACGAAGCAGCAAACGAGCGCCCATGCCTGCATTGCATGATGGTCGAATTGGTCGATGATTTTTTCGCTGAAAATCCCGTGGCCGGAAGCGAACCGGATACGATCGACACCGATGAAGTGCTTAGCGCGATCGCAAAGTTGGTGGCGGAGTTCACGAGCGCTCAGACCGCGGCAAACCGGCAGCAAATGATCGAGCAGTTGATGCGCGACATCATGGCGTACGACGGCGAGTTCCGCGAGGAAGACGCGACCGGCTCGGCGGCAAGGCATTAGGGCATGATCCGGAAAAAGCCTCGCCGTTACTGTGGGTTTGGCGCGGCGCGATCGACGATCGCTCGAAGATCGCTGCCGGCCGGCAGCAGACCGAAGGCGCCACTCGGTTCGTCGCCCAAGCGCGATGCACAGAACGCGTCGGCGATCGCCGCCGGCGCATGCCGGAGCAGAAGCGTCGCCTGCATGGCCAAGACAAGATCGCGCACGATGGCGCGCGCTTGCGACTCATCGTTGCGCTCGCGCGCTGTCAACCGTCGCTCCAAACGCGCGGCGGCGGTCCGCAGGCGCTTGTCGGCCCGCGCGCTCTCGGCGAGTTCCCGCGACACGAGTTCGGCCGCGCCCGGCGTCCGCTCCATCGCGCGGAGCACATCGAGACACATGACGTTGCCGGATCCTTCCCAGATCGAGTTCACCGGCGTCTCGCGATAAAGGCGCGGCATCACGCATTCCTCCACATAGCCGTTGCCGCCAAGCACCTCCAACGCTTCCGCCACCAGCGGCACCGCGCGCTTGCAGATCCAGAATTTTACGGCGGGCGTCAGAACGCGCCGCCAAATCTGGGCGGCCCCGTCGTTTTCGTCATAGGCGCGCGCCAAGCGCATCGTCAGCACCGTGGCGGCTTCGGATTCCAATGCGAGATCGGCCAGCACATTGGTCATCAGGCTCTGGTCGATCAGCTTTTTCTGGAATGCCACGCGATACGAAGCGTGATGGATCGCCTGCGCCACGGCTTGGCGCATCAGGCCCGACGAGCCGATGGCGCAGTCGAGCCTGGCATAGGTGCTCATCTCGATGATCGTCGGGATGCCGCGGCCTTCTTCGCCGATCAATTCAGCTTCTGTGTCGGCGAATTCAACTTCGCTCGACGCATTGGAGCGGTTGCCGAGCTTGTCCTTCAGACGTTCGATATAGATTGCGTTGCGTTTACCGTCGCGCGTCCAGCGCGGCGCGAGAAAGCAGCTCAAGCCGCCTTGCGACTGCGCCAGCACCAAAAAAGCATCGCACATCGGCGCCGACATGAACCACTTGCGTCCACTCAAGCGGAACAGCCGGCGCGGTCCGTCGTCCCCGACGAACGCGGCGTGCGTCGTGTTGGTCCGCAAATCCGACCCGCCCTGATTTTCGGTCATGGCCATCCCGATCAAAACGCCGGTTTTTTCCCGCGCCGGACGGAAACGCGGATCGTATTGGCGCGCGAAGATGCGCGGCAGCCATTCGGCGGCCAGTGCCGGAGCGTGGCGCAACGCGGGCACCGCGCCATAGGTCATCGCGATGGGGCAGTACACGCCGCTCTCGACCTGCGCCAGCATGTAGGTCCCGGCGGCGCGCGCCACATGCGCTCCGGGCCGCGGCTGTGCCCAGGGGTTCGCGTGCAGGCCCGCTTCGACGGCGATCGCCATCAGCGCATGCCAAGCCGGATGGAATTCGACTTCGTCGATGCGATGGCCGTAACGGTCGAACGCGCGAAGGAGCGGCGGATTTCTATTGGCGTCGAAACCGAGCCGGATAGTTTCTGTTTCACCGAGGGTCTTGCCGAGTGCCGCCAGTTCGCTCTCGGCCCACCCGGCATGCTCGCGCAACAAAGCTTCGCGCAGCACACGGTCGGTTTGCAGAAGGTTGTATGGCTCAAGCGGCGGAGGCTGGTTCGTAACCTCGTACATCGCGCGCCATGATCCCGGCTCGGGCATCCCGACACATTATATATGTCTTATACGGGCGAGCCATCCTTCGCCGGTTATGGCACTGCACCAAACACCTCGGGAGTGGAGCGGCTTGTTCCGCGGGCCGGTTCATTTCGCATTGCACCAACCGGGAATGGACCGGGCTTCAACGTGTTTGCGCATTATTAACGGTTGCGGCGTTTAGCCACGCGCGTGCGTCAAGACTCCCATGACAAACTTTGAACTTGGCGGCGAATCCGCCCGCAACTAAAAATAACCGCGATAAGAATCTCGTGGGGACGAAACGCTCATGACTGTGGCAACGACGATCACCCGCGCCGAAGCGCGTTCGGCGCGCTGGGGCTATCTCGCGATCTGCGTCACCTGCATGGTGATGATCGCCAATCTGCAATATGGCTGGACGCTGTTCGTCAATCCGATGAACAAGGCGCATGGCTGGTCGATCGCTTCGATCCAATTTGCGTTTGCGCTTTTCATCGCTCTGGAAACGTGGCTCACGCCGATCGAGGGTTGGATCGTCGATATTCTCGGCCCGCAACGCGGACCAAAAATCATGGTGAGTTTCGGCGGCATCGCCGTCGCGCTCGGCTGGGTCGTCAATGCCTATGCCACCTCGCTTGAAATGCTCTATCTCGGCGCCGTTATCTCCGGGGTCGGCGGCGGCGCGGTTTACGCGACCTGCGTCGGCATGGCGGTCAAATGGTTCCCGGACCGGCGCGGTCTCGCGGTCGGCTTGACCGCGGCCGGCTATGGCGCGGGCGCCGCGCTTACCATTATCCCGATCCGCTATGTCATCGACAATTTCGATTACAACACCGCATTCTTCTGGTTCGGCATCGTGCAGGGCGGCATTCTCCTTTTGCTCGCCGTGTTGCTGCGCGGGCCGGAACCGGGCGAGATGGCCGCGGCGCCCGCGCCCAAAGTCGCGCAGTCAGCCAAGAGCTTCTCGCCGCAGCAAGTTCTCGCCTCGCCGGTGTTCTGGCTCCTCTACATTATGTTCGTGATGGTATCGGCAAGCGGACTAATGGCGACCGCACAGATCGCGCCGATCGCAGCCGATTTCAAGGTCGGCAACGAAATCGTATTCTGGGGCGCGACCACGCTGACCGCGGCGCTGATCATCGACAATCTCGCCAACGGCGCTGCGCGGCCTTTGTTCGGTTGGATTTCGGATTCGATCGGACGCGAACTCACCATGGCGATCGCGTTCGGCCTCGGCGGGCTGTCCTATTGGCTTTTGGGTTCGCTGGGAACGGCGCCCTGGGCCTTCGTGCTCTTTGCCGCACTGATCTTCCTCACCTGGGGCGAAATTTTCAGCCTGTTCCCCTCCACTTGCACCGACACATTCGGTCCGCAATTCGCGACGGTGAATTTGAGCCTGCTGTATACCGCCAAGGGAACATCGGCCTTCCTGGTGCCGGTCGCGAACTTGATCAAATCGTCGACAGGCGGTTGGCACATGGTGTTCGTCGTCACCGCGCTAATGAACTTCGTGGTCGTCGGCTTGGCGCTGTTCGTACTCAAGCCGATGCGGGCACGCGCCATGAAGCGGTCCTGATCTAGGGCATGATCCGGAAAAAGCCTGCCCCGGATTTTGATCCGGGGTGGAAACTGGTTTTCCGAAAAGATCATGCCCCATCAAAAGCCCAGAGTCAGAATCGATTTGGTTTGAACCGACTGCGTTCCAGGGGAACTGGCGGGTATCTTTAGGGCGTGGGCGTATGTCCCACCGCCCTTCTTCATGGCCAGCCGGAAATGGCGGAAAATGCCGGAAAATGCGGCCTTTCCGCTCTGGTATAATGTATTATAGTGCGCTATGGGTACCGCTCGAAACGCGGCCTAGGGCATGATCCGGAAAAAGCCTGCCCCGGACTTTGATCCGGGTTGGAAACCGGTTTTCCGAAAAAGATCATGCCTCATCAAATAACTAGACCGCGTCCCCGCAGGGTTGCGAAGCGTCCTCCGCTACGAGCGTCTCTATAATGTCTTCCGGTGTGCATCGTTTCTCGGTCGCCAAGATCGGCAACAAGGCAGGTAACAAGGCCGGCGGACAGCGCAGCGCCAAGAGCGACCGGCCGGCCAATGATGCGATGACGCCCGATGCCGCCGCGCGACCGCGCCTCGCGCCGATCGACACCACTTTCAGTTTTAAGAACAAAGCTTATGCCGCGCTCAAATCCGTCATCATCGGCATGGATGTCTATGGCAGCCCGGCCGAAATCCGTCTCGACGAGCGTAGCCTCGCCGAAGAATTCGGCATCAGCCGCACTCCGGTGCGCGAAGCGATGGCGCAGCTCGAGCGCGAGGGCTTCGTGCGTTCGGTGCCGCGCCGCGGCGTCTATGTGGTGCGCAAGACCAAGCGCGAGGTGATCGATCTGATCGCCGCCTGGGCTGCGCTGGAAAGCATGGCGGCCCGGCTCATCACCGCGACCGCAACGAACGAGGAGATCGCTTCGCTTCGCCGAATGTTCGCCACGTTCGAGAACGGGCAAGTGCGCGCCCATCTCGACGAATATTCGGAAATCAATATCGAATTCCACCAGACCATCATTCGGCTGAGCCGCAACACCGTGCTCGTTGAGCTTGCCGAGAATCTGTTCACCCATATGCGGATGATCCGCAGAAAAACGATCGGCGAAAAAGACCGCGCCGACCGTTCGATCCGCGATCACATGCATATCATCGAAGCGCTCGAGGCGCGCGATACCGTTCGCGCAGAGACATTGGTGCGTGATCACGCGCTCGGTCTTGCCGAACATGTCGCGCAATACGCGGACTATTTGGACTGAGAATGTTCAGGAATCACGACTTAAGACGCACGGAGTTTCCCCATGGCTGAAGCGGCAGTGAAGGCGCAACCCGAAACCACCAGGGCAGAGCAGGATCTAACGGACGGCTTTCACCTCGTCATCGATGCGCTCAAGCTCAACGGCGTCGAAACGATCTACGGCGTGCCCGGCATCCCGATCACGGATTTGGGCCGCATGGCGCAGGCTGCGGGCATCCGCGTCATTTCGTTCCGGCATGAGCAGAATGCCGGCAATGCGGCGGCGATTGCGGGCTTCTTGACGAAAAAACCCGGCGTTTGTCTCACCGTGTCGGCTCCCGGGTTTCTCAACGGCCTCACGGCGCTGGCCAACGCCACGACAAACTGCTTCCCGATGATCCTGATCAGCGGCTCCTCGGAGCGCCAGATCGTCGACTTGCAGCAAGGCGACTATGAGGAGATGGACCAGCTCGCCATCGCCAGACCGCTTTGCAAGGCCGCCTTCCGCGTGCTGCATGCCGCCGATATCGGCATCGGCGTGGCGCGCGCGATCCGCGCGGCGGTTTCCGGCCGTCCCGGCGGCGTCTATCTCGATCTGCCCGCCAAACTCTTCTCGCAAGTGATGGACGCGCAGGCCGGCGCCAAGTCGCTCGTCAAG
>Ga0187778_10000110_pt1 | contig 51504 bp, 40 predicted proteins | sample 1015_Q2_SP5_20_M_FD_132418 | JGI IMG/M metagenome (GOLD analysis project Ga0187778, IMG submission 132418) | Tropical peat soil microbial communities from peatlands in Department of Meta, Colombia - 1015_Q2_SP5_20_MG | ecosystem: Environmental > Terrestrial > Soil > Wetlands > Peat | place...
CCCAGGTCGTACAGCACTTTGCTCGCGAGTCCCACGGCCTGGTTTTCGCTCATTCCCGGCTTCATGGCGCGGTACAGTTCGTCATACGCGGCGTCCACCATCATCGCCGAGTGATTCAGCAACGAGATTTCATCCTGCGTTTTGATGACGCGCGCGTCGCTCATTAGTTGCTGCCCGTCGACTATCTTTATTCCTTCGTTCTGCAGCGCAAAAAGAATCGGCGGCTCGACCACGTCAATTCCGAGCGGTTCCTTGTGCAGCCCGCGTTTTTCCAGCTCGACTTTGATTTTGCGCGCCACATTTTCCGCGCGGCCCATTTCTGGAGACATCGCCCCGCGCAGCAGCGGAATTCCCGCCCGCGATCTTTCTCCCAGCCACGGACAATTCTGCTGATGGTGCCGGGCCGCGCTGCCGAAATCCCACAAGATCGGCTCATCACCCTGCGGCAGCAAACTGAAACGGCTGATTTTGTCTTGCGCCCACGTCCCGATGTGCGTCGCCGTCAGATAGCGCACATTGTTCATGTCGAAGCAAAGCAGCGCGCCCATTTCGGATTTCGCCAGCAGCGCTTTTGCGCGCGCCAGCCGCTCGCGCCGCAAGCGGTCAAAATCGATGCGGTTTTCCCAATCCACCGCCATCGGCCCGTATGTTTTCAGCGCCATCTCACACCTCCTGCCCCGCAGCTCTCACGCTTTCCCACAAAGCACGCGGGCTGCTTCAAACACTGTTTGTTCTGTCGGCACCGTTACGTCCTCGAGCGGCGGCGAAAACGGGATCGGCACGTGCATCGCGCCCATGCGCTTCACCGGCGCTTCCAGACTGTAAAACGCGCCTTCCGCAATCACCGAAGCAATTTCCCCGGTCACGCCGTATCGCCCGTAGCCTTCGTCGATTACCATCGCTCGCGAGGTTTTCTTCGCCGATTCCACGAGCGTCTTTTCATCCAGCGGCCACGTGGTTCGCGGGTCGATCACTTCCGCGCTTACCCCGATTTGTTCCAGCTTTTCCGCCGCGCCCAGCGCCACTTGCACCATGCTGCTCGTTGCCACCATGGTGATGTCCGCGCCTTCGCGCTTCACGTCCGCTACACCGAACGGAATCGTGTAGTCCTCTTCCGGCACAGGTCCTTTCAGCTTGTACATCATCTTGTCTTCGAAGAAGACCACCGGGTTTTCGTCGCGAATCGCCGTTTTCAGCAGTCCTTTCGCGTCGTACGGCGTGGAAGGCATGGCGACTTTCAATCCGGGGATGTGGCTCGGCCACGCGTGCAGCGACTGCGAATGCTGCGCCGCTGACCTCCGCGTCGCTCCCAGCGTAGTCCGCAGTACCATTGGCACTTTCCACGTTCCGCCGGACATGTAATGCACTTTCGCAGCTTGATTCACCAACTGGTCCATCGTCAGCGTCAAGAAATCGCCGAACATGATGTCCACGACTGGACGCAGCCCCGTCATGGCCGCGCCGACACCCATTCCTGTGAATCCGGCTTCCGAAATCGGTGTGTCCAGCACGCGTTCGCGGCCAAATTCCTCCACGAGTCCCGACAAAACTTTAAACGGCGTTCCCGCTTCCGCGACGTCTTCGCCAAAAATGCACACGCGCTTGTCGCGCCGCATCTCCTCCGCAAGTGCCTCGCGGATCGCTTGCGCAAACGTCAGCTCTCTTGTCGCCGCTTCAGGCATAAACGTCCTGCTCCGCCTCTTCAGGACTCGGGTAAGGCGCAGCGATGGCGAATTCCACTGCCGCTTTCATTTCCGCGTGCACTTCTTTCTGAATCTCTTCGAGCTTCGTCGTGTCCGCGACTTTGTTCTCGATCATCCATGCCGCGTAGTTCTTGATCGGGTCGCGTTTCGTTTTCCATTCCTGCTCTTCCTGCTTTGACCGGTAATACTCGCGGTTAATGTCCCCAACATGATGTCCGTGGTAGCGATAAGTATTGCAAATCAAAAACGCCGGGCCTTCTCCCCTGCGCGCGCGCTCGACCAATCGCTGCGCTGCCGCGTACACCACGCGCACGTCCTGCCCGTTCACGCTCTCCGCGGGCACCCCGAAAGCCATCCCGCGCGACGACATTTCTCCCGCCGTCGTCTCCGAAAAATGCGTGTATTCGTTGTAAAGGTTGTTTTCGCAAACATAAATGACCGGCAGCTTCCACAACGCCGCAAGATTCATCACCTCATACAAAACACCTTGCCCTAGCGCGCCTTCGCCGAAAAAGCATACGGTGACCTGTCCCGTCCCCAGCCGCTTCGCAGAAAGCGCTGCCCCAGTGGCGATTCCCGCGCTGCCGCCCACAATCGCATTCGCGCCCAAATTTCCGGTGGCCGGGTCGGCGATGTGCATCGACCCGCCTTTCCCCTTGCAGTACCCCGCCTTCTTTCCCAGCAACTCAGCGAACATGCGGTCCGGTGCTGCGCCTTTCGCGAGGCAGTGCCCGTGTCCACGGTGCGTACTCGTCATGTAATCCGTCTCCCGCAGCGCTTCGCAAATTCCCACTGCCACCGCTTCTTCACCGATGTAAAGGTGCGCCAAGCCCGGCATGAGCGCCCGCGTGTACAGTTCGTTCACGTTCTCCTCGAACTCCCTGACCATCACCATGCGCCGGTACATCCGCACCCACTGCTCCACCTTCACGCCGTCAATCACTTTGCTCTGCTCAGTAGCGATCGTCATGAGCGAACTCCGGACATCTGGGCCAAAACGTCGAAGATCACAGCGAAGTCTTTCTCGACGAGTCCCATTCCCCGCGCCGCCGTCAAAAACTCATTCGTTACCGCCGTTGTCGGCATCGGTACATCCAGCTGCCGCCCCAACTCGAGCGCCAGCAGCATGTCTTTCTGCATCATGTTCACGTTGAACCAAGCTTCTTCCGGCATTTTCAAAATGAACGGCCCGCGGTACTGCACCATCGGCGAGGCAATCACGCTGTGGGTCAGCACATCGACCGCGGTCTCACGCGAAATTCCACTCTTTTCCGCCAGCAACACCCCCTCGCAAAACGCCAGCATCTGCACCGCCAGGCTCAGATTCACGCCGATCTTCATCACCAGCGCCAGCCCGTTCTCACCGACGTGCGTCACTTTCGGTCCGATGTCCTGCAGCACCGGCTTTACTTTTTCAAACGTTTCTTTCCGCCCTCCTACCATTACTGAGAGTTTTCCTTCTTGCAGCGTGATAACGCTTCCGGAAACCGGCGAGTCCACCATATCCCCGCCCTTTTCCCTCACTTTTTCCGCCGTCGCGCGGCTGAACGCCGGGCTCACCGTGCTCATGTCCACCAGAATCTTTCCCGGTTTGACGGCTTCAAGCATGCCGTCGGGCCCATTCATCACCGCGTCGAGCGCAGCCGTGTTCGTGACCATTGAGAATGTAAAATCCGCGGCCGCTGCTACCGCTTTCGGCGATTGCCCCCACTTCATTCCCTTTTTTTCCAGCCAGTCGGCTTTCGAGCGCGTGCGATTGAAGCCGGTAACGCTGTGCCCTTTGCTGAGCAGCCGATTCACCATCTCGCCGCCCATCACCCCCAGTCCGACGAATCCCAAATTTGCCATGGATTTTTTCTCGCTCCGCCCGCCGTTCAAGCTCCTCTCGCGCCTTCGTTCATTCTTCGCGCGGCGTGCTCCGGGAATCCTCCCGCACTTGCCGCATGTGCGCTTTCATCGCCTCGCGAGCTCCCGCCGAATCGCGATGCTCCACGGCCTCCAGGATCTTTTTATGGTGGTACTGGCCGCGTTCAGGTCCGCCTTCCACTTGGAAAATTCTCATCCGCTGTTCCCGCAGGAGCGCGACAATCGAATCAATCAACGACAAAATAATGGGATTGCCGGCCGCCTCCGCCAGGGCCAGGTGAAAATCCAGGTCCGCCTCAATGTACGCTTCTGGATCTCTCTTCGCCTCATCCATGACTCCGACGGACTCCCGCATCGTCGCCAGGTCATCTCCATCCGCGTGGGACGCCGCCATCGCAGCAATCTCCGGCTCGATGATCTCCCGCACTTCCGCCAAATACGTGGAACCTTCTCCCTGGCTGGTTTTCAGCATGCGGTCGAGCGACAGCCGCATGGTGTTTGAGGTGTTTTCCATGATGAACGTTCCGCGGCCCGGGAACGCTTCCACAAATCCCTTCTCGCGCAACGCTTTCACGGCTTCGCGAACCGCGGTACGGCTCACTCCGAATTGTTCGGCCATATCCCGCTCGGCTGGCAGCTTGTCGCCGGCTTTCAGGTCGCCCTTTTGGATGGATTCTTCCACCTGCTGCACAATCTGCTCATACAAACGAGATGTGCGCACCAATTTGTACATGGCGCCCTCCCCGAACAGGAAGAAACTCGTGACTGCTGGTATTACCGCCGTACCAGAAAACTTCGCAATCTCCCAATTTTAGGCGCGGGACAGCCCTCGACTGGTCAAGTTGTTGGACCAAGATACCACTTGCTTCCCCTCCCCGCAATCGCTGACCCTTACGCTTCTTCGATCCAGACCGTCTTGATGTTGGTGAACTCGCGGATCCCGTGTTCCGCCAGTTCTCTCCCGTGCCCCGACCACTTCACCCCACCGAACGGCAGCCGCGGATCGGAAGCCACCATTCGGTTGATAAACACCATTCCCGATTCCAGTTCATTGATGAACCGTTCCCGCTCACTCTTGTCATTTGTCCACGCACTCGCCCCCAAGCCAAACCGGCTGTCGTTGGCAATCCGAATCGCATCGTCGATACCTTTTGCACGAAACACGCTCGCCACCGGTCCGAACATTTCCTCTTTGTGAGCTGGCGAGCCTTTCGGAATGTTGGTGAGCACCGTGGGCGCATAAAAATTCCCGGGCCGGTCGAGCGGCTTCCCTCCGGTGAGCACCTTCGCTCCCATCTCAATGGTAAGTTTCACGTCGCGGTCCAGATCCGCCAATCCATCCGCCGTCGAGAGCGGCCCCAGTTCCGTTTTCTCGTCGAACGGGTCGCCCACCCGCAACGCGGCCATCTTTTCGGAAAACATACGCTCGAATTTGTCTGCAATGGGCTCGGCGACGATGAACCGCTTGGCGGCGATACACGATTGCCCGTTGTTGAAGATTCGCGCCTTTACGGCCGTCGCAGTGGCGTTCTCCAGGTTGGCGCTGGGCATCACGATGAACGGATCGCTGCCTCCCAGCTCCAGCACCACTTTCTTGATTCGCTTCGCCGCTCCAACTCCCACTTCAATTCCCGCCCCTTCGCTTCCCGTTAACGTTGCCGCCATCACGCGCGGATCTCCAAGCACTCGGTCCACTTTCGCCGATCCAATCAGCAGCGTTTGGAACGCGCCATCGGGGAAACCTGCTCTGCGGAAGAGCTCTTCAATCAGCAGCGCAGATTGCGGCACAATCGACGCGTGCTTCAGCAACCCCACGTTTCCCGCCATCAACGCCGGCGCGGCAAATCGCAACACTTGCCAGAACGGAAAATTCCACGGCATCACCGCCAGCACCGGCCCTAGCGGCTGATAGCTGATGTAGCTGCGGCTCGCTGTCGTCTGCACGACTTCATCGGCCAAAAATCGCTCCGCATTTTCCGCGTAATACCGGCACACCCATGCGCACTTGGCCGCTTCTTCTACGGCCGACTTCAGCGTCTTGCCCATCTCCGTGGTCATCACCCGGCCGTAATTCTCTTTTTCTTGTTCCAGGATCTCGGCAGCCTTCATCATCATTCGGGCGCGCTCGGCGAAGGGCGTCTTTCGGTAGCTGAGGAAGGTGTCCGCTGCCTTCTGTAATTTCAGTTCGAGTTGCGCATCGGAGAGTGGCTCAAACGTCTTCAGTGTTTCCCCGGTCGAGGGGTTAATCGTTGCGATTGCCATTATCTGTCTCCCTCGGAAATTCTCCGTCGCTGCTGCCGTAAGCCGATTTGCCAGGGGCCGCTTGTTTCTTGAGAACAGGTCTTCGAATTGGGGAATTTCCTCGACAATAGCAGATTCTTTCTGTACTTGGTCCTACCACTATACCCAATCTCCCTCCTCCTGAAAAGGCTAACTATTTAAATTTCCTATCTGTAGAAAGAATATTCTTGACACGTTTTGTCGCCAAGTGGTACAGCGGTCCTACCTTCTTCCGAAGGTCGGACCTGCTTTCTATTTTTGGAACCCTTTCCAGGAGTCTGGACCGATGCCCAAAAGCCGTATTCCCAAGTCCCGCAACAACAGGAGCTTCAAGGCACAAATATCGCTTGGCGACGGGGATCCACTTCTCCCCAACCGCCGTCAGTTCCTCCGCACCGCCGCTGGCGCCGGCTTGGCTTTGGCCGGCTCTCCGCTCGCCGCTTTGGCTGACCATCACGGCCACCCCACTCCCAACAGCATCACCTACCTCGACCGCCGCACGTACATCCACAACATGGAGTTGCTGTCCCAGGTCCTCGGGCACGGCCGCAACGGCAAGATGCAAATGATGTCGGCGGGCACTCGCCGCTACATCTTCCAAGGCGGCGATGTCATCGATGTCAGCGACGTCCGCAAACCTTTCATCTACAACAAGGGCGGTTTCGAGGGCAATCAAGTCCAGGTCGCCTACAATAAAATCCTTAAGAAATGGATTCTCATGACCGGCGCGCAAACGCCCATCACCGACTCCACGCCCGAAGCTCCCATGGGCAAGTACGACGACCCGCATCTCGACGACAAACGCAAAAACTACAAAGGCCTTCGCGGCGTCCGCTTCTACGATTGCACTGATCCGTCGAAAATCGTCAAGCTTTCCGAATTCTCCACCGGAGCCACTGGCCAAGGCACACATCGCAATTACTACGACGGCGGAAAATACGCCTATCTCGACACTGCCCCCGACGAAACGTTCCTTCATCAGCCCAGTTATTTCCGCCAACTCGTGAACGGCAACATGATTGTCGATGCGTCCGATCCCAGCAATGCCAAGGAAGTTTCCATGTGGTGGGTTCCCGGGTCGCGCAAGGGCGAAGAGGCCGAATACAACAAATGGATTTGGTCGAGGCTGGTTCCGCCAAAAGTCGTCGCCGATCAGACTCCCTTCGCCGGACTTCACGGCCCCGTGTACGTTCCGAAAAAGCTCGAAGACGGCGGCAATCGCGGCTACGGCGCTTTCGGCTGCAACGGCTTCATCATTCTCGATCTCTCCGATCCCACGCATCAAAAAGAAATCGGCCGCTTTGAGCCGCCTCCGCAATACTCCGGCATGGGCATTTCTTTCCACACGATTTATTGCGGGATTCTGGAGCGCGGCTTCGTCCTCACCAACGGAGAAACCACAAACTCCGACTGCAATCAAATCTATCTGCCGAATTGGGTCATCGACATCCGCGACGAAGAACATCCTGTTCCCGTCGCCCAGCTTCCCCGCCCCGTTCCTCCGCCGGAAGCTCCCTATCGTGATTTTTGCTTCAAACGCGGCCGCTTCGGCGCGCACAATCCTCCGCATCTCAAAGCCCCCGGAAAACCCCGCCAAGAATTCATTGCCTACTCCTACTTCATCGCCGGGCTCCGTTGCTACGACATCGGCGACCTCACCAAGCCCGAAGAAGTCGCCTACTTCATTCCGCCGCAGGGCGGCGACCTGAAAAAATTCGGCAGCTACGACCGCACCGTCGACAATGTCTTCATCGAATGGGACCGCAACATCATCTGGTGCGCCGCCGACACTGGCCTCTACGCGCTGAGCTGCCCCAATCTCGGCAAGCCCATTCTTGAGCCTCTGCTCGTCGCCGAATGGTCGCTCGACAAACTCAACGAAGGCGCTCCTTGAGCCTATGCCCAAAATGTTATGAGGATGTCATCCTGAGCGCAGCGAAGGATCTCAGCCGATCCACAAAGCGCTGCTTGCGTCCGCTGACTCAGCAAGATTCCTTTTTTCTCACCGGAGAAAGCCGATGAAGCTCTCTTGCCGACCCTTCTTCCTCCTGATCTTGACTTGTGCTTCCCTCGGGCTCAACTGCGATTCGTGGGCGAGACGCTTTAACGATGTCATCCTGAGCGCAGCGAAGGATCTCAACCCATTCTCATCTCGAAACCCCCAGGAACCACAACCCAACAAGATCAAGCTCCTGACGCTCCTCGGCCGCCCGCTCCAAGTGTCCGTCGCGGAATCGCACGGCCTCTTCGCCAAATATGGCGTTGCCGTGGAAACCGAAAACCTACCAAATTCCGATGAATTGCGTTCCGCACTGGCTGCAGGAAAGGGCGACCTCGCCTATCTCGCCGTCGACAACGCCGTTGCCATGGTGGAACTCGCCCATCAGGACGTTGTCATCGTCATGGGCGGCGAAGGCTCACAAAATGAATTGATCGCTCAGCCCGAAATCAAATCCATCCAGGATTTACGCGGCAAAACGTTGATTGTTGATGCGCCAAATACCGCTTACGCGCTGCAAATGAAGAAAATCCTTCTCCTCAGCGGCTTGCAAGCCAGCAAGGATTACGAAATGAAAGCCTACGGCGCGACGCCGCAGCGTCTCGTGGCCATGCGCGCGAACAAATCCTTCGCCGGCTCTATGCTCGGCCCCCCTTCTTCCATCGTCGCCAAGCACGGCGGCTTCGTCAGCCTGGGCACGGTGCAGAATTTGATTGGCCCGTATCAAGCTGCGGGATTTTTCGGCGAGCGCTCTTGGGTTGCCAAAAATCGCGAAACACTGATCTCGTTTCTTGCGGCCATCATCGATGCGCAGCGCTGGCTGATGGCGCCGGAAAACAAATCGCAAGTTCTCGAGTTGATGACCAATCAAATGCATCTCGCTCCCGACGTCGCAGCCGAGTCCTACGAATCACTCATGACCAAACCGGGCGGGTTCGCGAAAGACGCAGCCTTTGATCTATCAGGTTTCAAAAATGTGCTGAAGCTGCGCGCAGAAGTGGAAGGCTCCTGGGGTGGCCATCCGCCGTCTCCGGAAAAATACTACGACGCTTCGTATTACAACGACGCACTCGAGACGAAAACCAAAAGCAAGCCCTTGTAGGGGCGCAGCATGCTGCGCCCCACGAATGCTCACGCAACTTCTCGACGGCAGTCTATGGAGTGCGGCAGCCTTGCTGCCACTTTTGGCGGGCTCGCACGTCCGTCATTCCGAGCGAAGCGAGAAATCTCTCTTCGCGTCCTTCGACAACCAAAGGAGATGTAAATGCGATCCATTTTTGTTTTTGCGTTAGTCGTTGGCGTCCTCTTTGCGAACCGCGCCTCCGCGCAAGAGCGCTCCCTCGACGAAATCAAAGCGGAAGCCATCAAGCGCGCGGAAAACGGCATGTATCCGCTGATCGGCCTCGATCCCGCTGACGTGAAAGAAGCATTCGCCTCGATCAAAACCTCCGACTACGATGAATGGGCCGCGGCGTTCATGAAAGTGGCTGACCGCTACATGGCGGAAGCGAAATCACTCGAAAAAACCGATCCCGCAAAAGCCAACGCCGATTACATCCGCGCGTGGCGCACCTATTCCTTTGGCCGCTGGCCCGTGCCTATCTCACCGGGTAAAAAACAAGCCTATGCGAAGGCACTCGAAGCGTTTCTTGCGCACGCAAAATTCATGGATCCGCCGCTCGAAGTCGTGCGCATTCCCTTTGAAGGCTCCGAAATTGTCGGCTACTTGCGCTTGCCCAAAAACGTCAAAGGTCCTGCGCCAGTGGTGATTGCCATCAGCGGTCTCGACAGCCGCAAAGAAGATCTCTCCGAAAATTTTGGCGCCGTCGTTCCTCACGGCATCGGTTTCATCGGTATCGATTCACCGGGTACCGGCCAGGCGCCCATCAAGGCCAGCGAAAACGCCGAGCGCATGTTCAGTAGAGTTATCGATTACCTCGAAACGCGACCGGAAGTGGACAAAACGCGAATCGGCGTCGACGGCCAGAGTTTTGGCGCATACTGGGCCACCAAACTCGCGATCGTCGAACACACGCGTTTGAAAGCCATCGTTGCGCAGTCCCCGCCCGCCGACGCCACGTTCCAGCACGACTTCGTCATCAACAAAACGCTCGGCAACCGCGAGTATCTTTTTGGACTCGCTCCCGCGCTAATGTCCATTTTCGAGGGTGCCAAAACGCCTGAAGATTTGGCGACGGTCTTGGGAAAGCTCTCTCTAGTGAAACAGGGTCTTCTTGGCAAACCAATGGCGCCAATGCTTATCATTGCCGGCGCGCTGGACACGCAAGTCCCTATCTCGGATGCATACTTGCTTCTCAGCAACGGCGATCAGCCCAAGGAAGCATGGATCAATCCGCAAGGCGGTCACTTAGGCCGCCAAGTGAAAATCTGGCCCGACCCGGTGATTTTCCGCGAAGTCATCATCCCCTGGCTCGAACGAAAGCTTTTGTAGGTCTGGCTGTGGACCGTGAATCGCTTCGAGCAGCGCGTCAGAACCAGTCGCTGCGGTAGGCGACCCACCAGCTCAGCGCGCCGATAGGGATTGTCGCGAGCAATCCCCAAACGATCGGCAACGTAAAATCTGCGATGAGGCTCAAGACAATGAAAATCGTCCAGAACACTTTTCGTTGCATGGCGCTAGTTTAGCGCAAGAAGCACTGGCAATCGCCAAGCGCCTTCGGAGATGAGGAGAAAGCGAAATTTTCACCGTGACCCCGAAAAACACTGAGTCGCAGAGAAATTAATGAGCTGCGGCGGAAGCGTGTTCCGCGTGTGTCGTATGCTCGGCGCCCTCAACGGCCGCGGCATGCTCGTAACCGCGCGCTGCGTAGTACATGGCGCGATTGAAGAAATGGTCGATCATGCGGAACATGTCGTGTTCCGCAAGCACCTCGATTTCGAAACCGGGCCAGGATTCGCGGTAGAGAAAATCCCACAAATTGTCTTTGGTTAACACGAGCGCCCACATGACGTCACTCAGGTGAATTCCCTGGTGAAACCGCCGGGCGCCAATTTCAGAATAGCGATGCTCGATGTCGGCCTCCGTGCGCGTCATCAGCCACTGACCGAGTTCGCTGTAAATCTCGTGGGTGCGTTGCCGGAGCTCGTGATCCGGGACTTTGTCGAAAGTAAGGAGATGAGGAGAGTGGCGAGCGCGAGTCAATAGCTCGGCGGCCAGCTCCTTGGAATGCGTTTCGATGAGACGTACTAGCCGATGGACTGGCATGGCCAAACCCTCCGTCACTTCTAACTGCAATATGCGTGCGCGCAAACCGGAATGCTGCGGTGAGCGGCACATGGGCGGGTGACCGTTGTCACGCGGGACGAAATAGCCAAATTTTTATACGACAGGCTGAAACCTGTCCTACTCACGCCCAGGAGTAGCCGTGCTTGGAAAGCGGCAAAGAGCGGATGCGCTTGCCGGTGGCGGCGAAAATGGCGTTGCAAACCGCGGGCAAAACCGGTGGAAGAGCGGGTTCGCCAAGGCCAGTGGGCGGATTATCGGATTTCAGGAAATACACATCGATTTCCGGCGGCACTTGATTGATGCGCACGGGCGGATATTCGTGGAAGTTGCTTTGGACGGCGTGGCCGCCATCGATAGTGATTTCGTAGGACATCACCTGGCTGAGGCCGTCGATGACGGCGCCACGAACCTGATTCTCCGCGCCGCTGGGATTGACGATCGTGCTACCGACGTCACCGGCGACCCATACTTTGTTGACCTTTAGACTGTTGTCTGCAGAAACGTGTACTTCCGCGACTTCCGCGAAATAGCCGCGATGCGAGAACTGGAAGGCGACGCCCATGCCAGTGTTCTTGGGCAGCGTGCGCTTGCCCCAGCCGGATTTTTCGGCGACGAGTTTGAGAACACCAATCATGCGTGCGCCGTCGACATCGACTTCCGCCGGATTCGTGGAAGGAGTCGCAGTGGGAATGCGCGGGGAACTCAAAATATCCAGGCGGAACTGGACGGGATCCTTTCCGGCAGCGTGGGCGAGCTCGTCGGTGAAAGATTGAAAGACCCAGGAAAACGCGTTGCTGCGCGGCGCGCGCATGGCGTAAGTCGGAACGCCGAGCGGCATAAGGGAAGCGCCAAAGAAAAAGTTTTGGAGGAACGTGCCGGGGTATTCGTTGCCGCCGATGTTCGCAGCGGGGGCGAATTGCTGGCCTTCACCAAACGAAATGAAATGATTGCGCCAGGCAACGAGTTTGCCGGAAGAGTCGAGGCCGCCCTTGAGATAATGAAAACCGGCGGGGCGATAGTGGTCGTGATGAAAATCGTCTTCGCGGGTCCAGAGAAGCTTGACGGGAACGCCGACCTTTTTGGCGATAGCGCCCGCTTCGAGCATGTAGTCGTTGGTGAGACGGCGACCGAAGCCACCGCCAGCGCGTTTTAGGTGCACGATGATGTCGTCGTGCGGGATGCCGAGAACCTTTGCGACCTGCATACGGCCGGATTCAGGAGTCTGGCTCGGCGACCAGAATTCGAGCTTGCCATCGTGATAGTGCGCAAGGCAATTCTGCGGCTCCATAGGAGCGTGCGCGAGGAACGGATAGGAGTAAGCAGCTTCGACGGTTTTTGCGGCGGATTGCAATGTCGCGTCCGCGTCACCGTCTTTGCGCAGAGTGATTGTAGGAGTTTGCGTGGAGAGTTCGTCGGCGCGTTTCTGAAACCCTTCGCTGCTTTGCTGCGCGGTGGCACCTTCGCTCCACTGTGCGCGTAATTTGTTACGCGCTTCGTTGGCTTGCCACCAAGTGTCGGCGACAACCGCGACGCCCCAATGCAAGCCCAGCAGATCTTGCGTGCCTTCCACTTCAAAGACGTGACGCACGCCGGGCATGGATTTGATTTCATCGAGATTCGCGCCAACACACTTGCCCGCGTAGACGGGGCATTTGTCGTAGACGGCGTAGAGCATGCCGGGAACTTTAAAGTCGATGCTGTAGAGGGATTTTCCGGTGACGATGGAGGGATTGTCGACACCGGGAGTGAAGCGGCCAATGATTTTGTAGTCTTTAGGATCCTTGAGCTTGACGGATTTGAGTTCGGGAGGGGGAAGCGTGGCGGCTTTTTCGGCGAGCGCGCCGTAGGTGAGCGAGCGCTTCGTGGGTTGATGCGTGACGCGGCCCGAGCCGGCGGTGCATTCGGATTCGGGGACGGACCAGGTTTGCGCAGCGGCGGTAACAAACATTTGGCGGCAGGCGGCGCCGACGCGGCGGAGCGGATCCCAATTGATTGGCGTAGCAGTGCTGCCGCCGGCGCGCTGTGGACCGTACTTGGTTTCTTCGAGGTCGGCTTGCTCGATGCGGACGTCTTTCCAATCGACGTCGAACTCTTCGGCGATGAGCATGGGCATGCTGGTTTTTACGCCTTGGCCGATTTCGGGATTCTTGCCCATGATGGTGACAAGGTTGTTGGCAGCGACGCGCACGAAGGCGAGCGGCTGAAACGCCGGAGCCGGTGCTTGTGGTGCAGCAGCTTGCGCGGCGGCGGTCATCGCCTTGGCGACGGACTCGAGATGAAAGGAAAGGAGAAAGCCGCCACCGGCGACAGAAGAAACTTTCAGAAAAGCGCGGCGGTCCAGTTTTGCTGCATTGGGGAGAGTGGCGTTGGGGCGATCTAGGAGTGTGGAGCTCATGGGACCTCCTCAGGCAAACAAGGTATGCAGGGAGCATTGTAAACCCAGGTGGGAGAAGTGGCGAGTGGCCCCTCCCTCCCGCTCGGAGTAAACGAGTGACGAGTGAAGGAGAGATCCTTCTAGTCGCTGCGCTCGCTCAGGGCTCGCATCCTCAGAAAGTAAACTGTGTCAAGATATCTTTAGAGTACCAGGACTCCAAAATTGCACGAAAGAAAGATCATGACAATGGTCGAGGATTTACATGTTGAAATTGGGGCTGGTAGGCACGGGGGGTCGCGTCGGTTCCTTAAGTCTCCAAGGAGCGTCCTCAGATGGGCCAATTTTTCCTAACACTGTCCGCGTTCTCAAATGTGGTCGCGAATGTCGGTTCCAGGATTGCGCGCCGCAGGATGGCCCTCAGCAAGTCCTCGCCAAGCACGTACAGCGTTTGGTCCTCGGGGAGCAACGTTCCCTGTCCTTGCCCGTGAGCTAGGGAGGAACGTCGATCATAGAATCGAGCCGCTTCGTCTCTCGTGTATCCAGATAGACCTGCGGCGCGCGCTAGTTCTTCCGTCCTCCCAACGAACTGGGCGGTTGAACTTATTCGGTCGGTGTGTACAAGCGCTTCAAGAGCAGTCGCTATCAGAGTCCAGCGTACGTCACCAAAATAAGTGCGCGCGGCATACTCGTTGTACCAAAAAGCACGGCTGAGCCTATTGGGAAGCATAAGGGGAAGTTGGGCGATCAATTTTTGCAGCTCGACGCAATCGTTCTCGGTCAGCCAGTCCCGTTCACGCTCCGCGATCCAAGCCCCTCTGTATGCACCTGATAAAGGAATTAGTTCGTGGAGTTTGCCTTCATCGTCCAAGGAGATTTTCACGTGATACTCGAGGGGAAATGAGGTTGGATGCACCAAACGTGAAAGGGCAACACAAGTTTCCAATCGCTGATCTAATTCCCAATCCCACAGGTTGGTGTAGTTAGTCGCGTTTCTGACAAAACTGTACAGCTGAGGAGACTGTTTGACAGGCTTCGGCATTCCAAAGGGCTGAGAGTCGCAACAATCCATCACTTGTTCCGCCAGCTGACTGTCAAGCTCAGTAATTTGGATATCTGGAGCGAGCTGAAAGTGCGTAACTGGAGGGTGTCTATCAACCAAGTCCCAGTTTGAGTTCACCGCCGCCTGCAGTGACTGCCTCGTCTGTAAGATGATTTCTTTTAGCTGCATGGGGTCAAATCCAATTCTTAAATCGGACAGCAGCCTCTCAAAGTAGAAGGAACAATGGGTTAGCGGGTTCCAGTTGGCTTGGTCTGGCCTTGAAAGGCTGTGCTAATTTCGCCTTCGGGCGAACTCTCCAAGCGCTCAAAGATGAGTTGGCAAATTCTAGTTTTGTTTGGAACGATCTGCAGATAAAAGGGCCCGTGGTTAATCATCTCGAGGGTGATGTTACCGGCGAAGCCTGCGTGTATTGTGGGCGCGGTTAAATGCACCAACAAACCCAAACGGGCCAGTGAACTGCGACCTTCGACGCGAGCTGCAATCCTCGACCCAAGTTTCAGATTTACCCGCTCTCGCGAAATGCCGAGTACGTGCATGCTTTCCGTGGTGTAGGGGGGAAAGATGAACGTTCCGTCTTTCTCGAGCGCAAGCTCCTTCAGATAGGCGGTAGCTGTAATTTGAAAGCTTTGCTCAGCGAGATTCAGTATCTGCTTTAATCCTTTTATTTTTAGTCGCGCGTGGTCCCAGCATCGAAAATCGGAACCTATGAAGAGGTCTACAGCAGAGGTGGTGTATTGGTCTTCCTCAGGGGGAGGCTCAATTGGGATCTCCCCTACTTTCAGCGCCTGTTTGATGCCTTGGTTGCTTAGTATCATTTGCCGCTAATTTCGTTTTGAAACTCTTTCATGCGGAGGCGAATAAATTTTTCGGAACCCAAGTCCGCAGCCCACCAACAACAGCCTGCCCAGGCAGTTCAACCAAAGCCCTTCCAGCCTCCTCGGCGACAACATAGGCTAATACTCTGCCGTCAATTTGCTTGCCTTGTTCCAGCGTAGCGTCCATCTTAACGTTGGACTGATCGACGAATGCCGAGGAACTTCCGACAACCACATAGACCTCATTGCCAAAAAATCCGGGTGAAACGCGGCAGCGCACATAGGTTTTCATAGGAAAATCTCTCTTCTCTATAGTAAGTCCAACATATAGTAGTCAATAGAGAACATACCTCTATATGTTGTATCGCCGTTACTAGCAGAGTTTAACACTAATTTGAGCACATCGGAAGTGGGTGCAAGCAAATTTTTAAACCCAACATGGGATGACAGTTAGGCGGAGAGGGGAGCGGGGGAGTTGGAGTCGGCGTTCGAGCTTGAGTTGGGGTTGGAGTTGGTGGAGGGGCGGGAGAGGACGGAGCGGAGGGCGGCGGGGTCGAGTTCGCGTTGCCAGCGGCTGACGACGAGAGTGGCGCCAACGACGTTGGCGAGGGCGTGTGAGGGCGCGGCATTCGCTCATGAATTTTTCGATGCCGACGAGAAGCACCTTTTTCCAAAGTACGGAGAGGAGTGGGTCACCGAAACATTCCCTGCGCGATTCGAGGTTCGGTCACCCGCCTGGGATTTTCAGTACACTGCGCTAATACGAAGTTACCGGTAATGCGTCTTGCCAGGAGTCGGCCGCAAACTGTGATAGATTTCGCCTGGGAAGGCACCGGGGTGGCAGCGAAATGGGTAGGACCCAACTTGGTGGCCGGCTTAGAGTCGTAGCTCAGCGGCGACCTCTGGTTGTCTTTTTCTTTCTCGCCTACTTCTTCGGGTGGATTGGTTTCTTACCACTGGTGTTAACCAACGCCGGGCTGGGGATAATAAGACGCGATGTTCCTGTCGAGTTCATCGTCGTTGGTGTGTCGGGTCCCACTCTTGCGGCACTATGCACTCAGTGGCTGATGGATGGCAGCTTCCGAATTTGTCGGATAGGCAGTTCGTGGCGGAGATTGCTGCTCGGAGCAGTGGTCGGTCTCTCACTGGTCGTGTTTGCGTACGTGGTCCTGCCGGCCATCTTGTTGGTGAAAGTTTCACCGCGAGAGCTGCACTGGTCTGTGCTGTGGACGCCCGCCGTATATGGAGTGAACTGGTCCACGTTTCTCGGCGGCCCCCTCAATGAGGAACCGGGATGGCGAGGATTCGCGCTGCCACGTCTGCAAGCCAGATTCGGTCCTGTAGCTGGGTCGATTCTACTAGGCACATTGTGGGCGTGTTGGCATCTTCCAGCCTTTCTCATTCACTTTGTCAACGTGCCGGTGTGGGCATTCACAATCATCTTGGTCACAGTCTCTGTCTTCCTGACATGGGGAACCAATCTTTCCGGTTCCAGTGTCATCGTGCCGATAATGATGCACGCGACTTTCAACACTAGTTCGCGCCTGCTGGCTGGGTTGTGCCAAGGGGTGCCGACAAGACAACCTGAACTTCCGCTCTACCTGGTTGCCGGGGCAGCCGCAGCCGGTACGGCCATTTTGCTAACGCGAGGAAAACTCGGAAGTCCGAGAGTAGCAATCGAGAAACCAAATCTTCCCTAGTGAACTGCGGAACTGGAACAATGAAAAGCGTTGTCGCGGCCCCAAGATGCCTGGCTGAAGCCCGGCGCTACGACAGCACAGCAACGAAAAAGACGGGCATGACATGTCGTACCCCTACAACAGCGAGGCGGGCGGGGCCTACGAAGATGGCGACGTAAAGTCGCCGCTACAACAGAGCGGGAGGGCCAAGGCCCGCCCCTACGAGGCAAGCCTAATGCTTGGGGGCGGTGGCGTCGGGCATGGACCAGAAGGGATAGGCTCCCTTTCCCACAAAGCGGAAGGCCTCGTCCACATAAACGAAATTCCCCAGAATAGAAAACCGCTTGCCATTGTCGGCTACGAACTCGACCTCGAATTGTTCGACGGGAACGGGTTGCAAGGGGACAAAAGCGTCCGACCTCGGAGCCAGCTTGGTTTGCCGATCGCCCGATGCGGGCTTGCAATGCGCATGAAATCGGGTGCCGCGGCCGACAAGATTGGTGATCGTGATCAGGGACTTCTTTTCATTTTCGTTTTCGGCTTCCTGATCCCAACCAAGTTGCTCGACGTCTTCTTTGCGGAAGTAGGAGGCAAACCACTTGTCTTGCTCAGGAATGAAAAAGACTTTGTAGGCATCATTCATCGAAGCCGCGTCTCTCTTTGCCAATGCCTTCAGAAAAGGTTCGTACTGCTTTTCGAGACCTTTTGCGTCGTGGCTGTACCCCTGCTTTGGGCTGGGAAGTCCGGGCGACGCAACGACGTGGGCCAACCAAATGGTGAAAAAAAGAAAGAAGGCAAGCAAGATGCGCGTGGGTTGCAAGACTCGAATCATTTCTCTCTCCCATCCAGGTAAGGCCATCGGAGAAGTATAATTCCTCACTCCGCCGGCTTGATCGCAAACTAGCCAAGGCCGACACGGTGGAGCAGGTCCTTGAAGCGCGGATCATCGCGCAAGGGATCAAAATAGGGATGCACCTTGAGAAACTGCAAGATGTTGGACTGCTCCTGGTAAGCCCGCTCCAGCCAGGCAAATGCCTGTTCCTTGTCGCCCAGTCCCAAATAGGCGTTCACAAAGGCACCAGCCGGGACATAGCCTTTCTGCCGGCGCCGCTTCAGTTCGTCGAGGAGAGCGAGTGCATTTTCGCGACGCCCGGCACGAGCGTAGGCCCTGATAAGCACACCGATGACACCTGGACTACGGTTGGTGATGGAAACCGCCTTCTCGAGTACAGGAATTGCATCCTCCGGTTGACCTTCGGCGATGAGCGAGAATCCGAGATACCAGTGGGCACTCGCAGAGTCTCCCTGCACTGCCAGCGCACTGCGCAATTCGCGGATGGCCTCGTCATACCGGCGGGCAAAAAACAGAGTCTCGCCGAGGTCAGTGCCGCTAACCGCAAATGGGTCGAGTTCGCGTCCGCGTTCGGCCCACGTCAGGGCCTCCTGCGTTCGCCCCTGGCATAGCAGCCAATGCGAAACTCCCACGTGCGCCGCCGCGTCATTCGGGTTCAAGTCGAGAGCCCGGTTGTACTCCGCTTCGGCATCGCTCCAGTGCCATTGTTCCTGGTAGACATCCGCCAGCAGCATATGCGCTTCGGCTAGCCCTGGATCCAGCTCCAGCGCCTTGCGCGCGGCATTGACGACTTTTGGCCGCGTTTCACTTGGGGGAGTACCGATAAAAATTGTGCCGAGCTTATCGTAGGCATCGGCAAGGCCGACATAGGCCGGCGCGAACGTCGGTTCCCTCTTGGTCGCCTCCTCAAAATAACCAATACTCTCCTCGAGGCCCGATGTGCTGTAGCTTTTGTCGAGGATGGAGCGGCCCTTGAGGTAATTCTCGTAAACTTCAGGGGACACAGGGCGTACGGCCGCGAGCCTGGCGCGCTCTTCTCCGCTGACGGTGACCTTGACCTTTCGCGCGATGGCTTGGGCTACATCGCTCTGCAGATCGAGAACGTCCCGCATGTCTCGATCGTAGGATTCCGACCAGAAGTGCTCGTCGGTTGCCGCGCGTATCAACTGCGCATGGATGCGAATGCGGTTGCCTTGGCGGATTACGGACCCTTCGACAATGGCGTCCACATGGAGCGTTTTGGCGATCTCCGGCACAGAGAGTTGCGTATCTTTAAAGCGCATCACCGATGTGCGGGAAATAACGCGCAGATTGTGGATCGTAGAAAGGCTGCCGATGAGCGCCTCCGTCATTCCATCAGCAAGGTATTCCTGTGTCGGGTCTCCCGAGAGGTCTTTCAGTGGCAAAACGGCCAGCGACCTGATTTGGGTCTGGGATACATCCCCGGCGCGGATCCGCGTAATAGCGTAAGCACCAGCAAGAAGGGCAAGCAGCACCACTCCACTCACTGCAATCCAGCGGCGGACCCGCGGAGAGAAAGTTGGCTTCCATTGGCCTGCATCCATTACCGGTAGCGCGTCGACTGGCGCTTGCGCCACAGGTTCTTTCTCTTCTTCCTCCAGACGCGGCTTGCGCGTTTGCAACCAGGCATCCAGTTCAGCAGGAAACGCATACACCGAGCCCGCCCGGTCATGGACGTGGCGATGGACGGGCATCGCCTCGCGCTTTTCCCAGCGCTGAACGGTGGTTACGTCGCGGTTGAGGTACGCTGCGATTTCCTTCCAGGAATCCAGCCGCCCAACGGAGCCTTTCTCTGGCACCGGCTGGCCAGAGAGTGGTTGGTCCATCGTGTCTCTCCCGATGACTCGACCCGGTGAGCTAAGTACCGTGATTGTAACCCTTTGCCCCGTGGCGGCAAAGAACTGCATTTGACGGCAAAACCGACATTCTGCTCATTGCTGTTTGACCGGACCGCCCGGCGTGTCCAATCTTCGCGAAGCGCCTTTGCGCGGCGACAACTGTGATTCTCAAACCTGGAGGTTTCCATATGAAAAGAAAGACTATTTTGTGGGTTGTAAATATTGTGCTAGTTCTGGGAACGGCCGCGGCCACCGGCATTCTGGCCCAAGAGCCGGGGCCTGAACATTTAAGTGGTGTAATCAATGACTTTGCACCCATCGCGGGGGGCACAACCGCGTGGGAACTTCACGGGCCATGGAGCCTGACATTGAACAAAGAAACCGGGAAAGCCCATTTCTCAGCGTCCCTGACGATGGGGTTGTCAGTCCTTGGGCAAAGTTCTACAAACGTCGAAGCGGTGAACCTAGCACAGCACACTCACAACATCACGATGGATGGCACGGTCACCTACAACCCAACGGACTGCCCCTCCGCCGCGAAGGCCACGCCTCCCTACGTCGCCCGTATTGAGATTAACGGCAACGCTAGCGTTTTTGCGAATGGCAACGTTGCTCCGTTCGGGCAGTTTTCACAATTGCAGGTTTGTATTGCGGGAGGAATAAACGAGCCAAACGTGCCATTTTCGAATGTCACGCTGGTATTCGCGGACCCAGCCGCAACGCACTTCGGGGCGCAGGCGATCCACGGTCTCGTTCGGAAGGCGCACGGACGGAACGACTAGCAGCGCGAAACTGGTCGCAGACGGGGGGCAGGCGCTATCTGTCCCCTGACAACCCGCTTTCTTCTCCCGCTCCGACTTCAGTTTGATGGCTGGCGCCTGATTAACGGTGCCGGGTTCAAGCCCAGCGCTACAACAGCAAAACCAAGAAAAAGAAAGACGGGCACGACATGTCGTGCCCCTACGGGAAGGCGGCGATGATTCTCAGCCGCATCGCAGTGTCGGGAATCCTGCCTGAATCTTCTTCTTCGACGATTTAGATTCCTACCTGTGTAGGTGGTGACAAGATTTCCGGCACTCGGGTAGAGTCCCGCCAAATTCATGACGTTCGTGCGCGGCCCGCGACGTTGGGGCACCAACACGAGCGCGTGAGGTTGCCTGTTTCTCTTTTCTTAGAGAGGCGGCACAAAGATCGCAGGAGGATCGGTCATGAAGCTCAATCGAATCGCTGGACTCGTCGCACTGGTTTTCATTTTCAGTTGGGCCACATCTTCCGCGCGCGCGCAGGCCCCGCAAGAATCCTGGCCCCAGAAATTCCAGATTCTTCAGGGAGATCATGCCACCTTTGGCTTCGCCCTCACGCAGCCCGGCCCGATCTCTGTCGCCGTGCAATCGCAAGGGGCGCCCATCACGATAGCGCTTCGCGGGCCGCTCACGCAGAACGTGAGCCAGACGGGCACTGGTATCCTTCATCTTTCGTACATGGCCACGCAGGCCGACGTACAAAGAAGCGCGCTATGGCTGGTCTACATCGCCGGAGGGAGTAACGCTCCGTTGCCATTGCCCGCGCGGCCACAAGTGCTCGCTTCCGGGATCATCTCCGTTCAGCATCCTCCCGCAGACCTCAAGATCGTTCAGGCACAACTGAATCAGTTGATGGCGCTGGACAAACAGAAAGTGCTGGGAAGTTTGAACGCGCAACAGTCCGCGGAGACGAGGGCTCTGCAGGAAAGGAAAGCACGGATGCAAAACGCGTCCTTTGCAACCGCCGCTCACCTTTCCGTTGCTTCAACTGCCTCCTTACCGGCCTCTTCGCTTACGGCGATTCGCACCCCGATCACTGTGGCGTCCAGCTCTGTCGCAACTGCGGCCTCTTCGGGTGCCAAAACCTGTACGAGCCTCCCGGGCTTCGCCGGCAAGCCGGGCGGAATCCCCAATACCCAGGTCTACGCCAATGAGGGCTGCATTTCTGCCGGAACAGGATCCAGTTCCGGCAGCGGGTCTGGCGGCAGCGGTTCGTCTGGCACCTCCACGACTCCACCGGTCAACGCCTACGACGCGGTAAACAGCACCCCAGCCTCTTCCGCTCTAACCATTACTTATAACGGGATAGGGAACCCGAATTACAGCGACACAGCTCCTTATGAACCCCAATGGTGCTCTGGCGGAACCTGCTCGTTTCTGGCTCAGGCAGGCGATTGGGTCGAATTGAGTGGCCCCATCCAGCCCGGGGACGAAGTGCATGTGATCGTCGGTCCCACCACCGACATTGCTTTGGGAACAATGCTGCTCAGTCCGTCCTACATGCAAGGTATCAACTACTACAGTGGTGGATACATCCCTTCCAACATTGCGTCGCCTTTTCAGGGATGGGTTTACCTCAAGCGTGGCACCCAGCACGGAAGCCTGCTTCCGCTCCTCATCGAGCCTCTTCTGGATTCCGCTTACATTGCCGTTTCTAGCGGGCAGTATCAGATCGCCAGCACCAATTCGGATTGGGGCTTTGGTGTCAGCACGTATGCAGGCGCTGGCGGAGGTCCTGGGGCCGAATACGTCGAACGCGATGGCGGCTCGGTTGCCGGGACTAAAGGCGATGACTACTTCTTTATGAATCAGCCCCTTATCAATGGCTGGTTCGTCGCCTCCACAGACATTTCCTGTCAGGCGGATGAAGGGAGTGGTGGCGGAGCTTACGTCAACGGCGGAGGCCCCGGCACGGGCAATGAACAAGTTACAGTTCACTGGTGGGTCGACGCGCAGGGGTATTCAACCTACGCGATTCGCGGCATCACCATTATGGGACCAAAGGGGACCTCGTATCACTGAAATCGTGCTCACAAGATTGAGGCGGACAAAACCCCTCCAAAGAGGAGTGGCGGTCCGCCTCAGAAGGCGGTCCCTACATCAGGGTTGAGCGTAGAGGCGGGTGGGGTCGCGGAAGAGGCGCGCGGTGAGGGCGCCGAAGATGGCGCCGGCGACGTGAGCGACATAAGCGACGCCGCCGGTCTGGGACGTTGCGACCGATCCCACGTTGAAAAGCTGGGTGAGAAACCAAAAGCCAATCAGAAGCGCGGCAGGGATCATGGTGACGCGCACGAAAATAAAGATGAAGAGGAGAGAACGGATGCGGTCGTGAGGGTAAGTCACGAGAAATGCGCCCATGACGGCGGCAATGGCGCCGCTTGCACCCAGATTGGGAACCGTGGAACTAGGAGTGACAGCGACTTGCGCGGCCATGGCTGCCATGCCGCCGAGAAGGTAAAAGACCAAGTAGCGGAAGGGATTCATGGCGTCTTCGATTTCGGGGCCAAAAGCCCACAAGAAGACCATGTTTCCGAGGATGTGCGACCAACTGCCGTGGAGGAACATGGCAGTGAAAATGGTTATCAGTTGATGGCCAGAAGTGATTTGCGCGGGGATGGCCGACCACCTGAGAACGAAGGGGTCGCCGCGCATCAGCTCGAGTACAAAGACGACGAAGTTCGCGAGAATGATGCCGGCGGTGACGATGGGAAAATGCGACGGGCGCCGGGAAGCGTCGGTTAATGGAATTAGGCCACCCACACCAAGTCCCTCCAATCCGAGTATGCGAAGAACGCGAAAATGCCGTGACGCTAAGCCAGTTTGTTCACGAGGCGACGCGCGGCCAGAGACAGGGCCAGGCGCGACGTGCCGCTGAACAGCATGCTGACGCCAACCAGCGTGCCGATGACCCACTCCGTGCTGGACGGCCACGTCCTCCAGATCATCACGGCGAGAATCAAAGTGACGACGCCATCCAGCAGAAGCCAGCCTGAGCCGGGAAGCGGACGGATTGTAAAGCCCAGGAGGAGTTCAAAGATGGCCTTGGCAGTCAGGTAGATGGCCAGGACGATGGTCAACGACGCCAGGCCGGCCAGCGGATGCATCAAAATATACACGCCGGTGAAGATGTAGGCGATGCCAATCAGCAATTCCCAAATGAGCCCTCCCGCGGTGCGGGTGTGCCAGGCGAAGACGAGATGGAAGCAGCCGCTAAAAAGGAGCAGCCAAGCAACCAATACGTTGACGGCGATCCCAGCGGCCATGGGAGAGGCGATGGCCAGGATGCCCGCGACAATCATGAGGATGCTAAGTGCGATGGACCAACCTACGGAACTTTTGACAAATGTGATTGCTTGCGTAGCGCCCATGTGAATGCCCTCCTTCTTTTCTTTTGCTCGCGGATATTGGATACAGCCAGCCAGAGGAATGGACCAACGTCCCCGCGACTGGATTGAGTGAACGACAGAATGGGTTCGGACCAGGGAATGCTACGCGTTTGGCAGGTGAGAATGCAATAGCCGCGGTGCGCAAGACAAAAGATGCCGGGCTAAAGCCCTGCGCTACAGGAAGAAACCTCAGGCAGCGGGCGGAGTGGAGGAGTTGGAGGGGCGGGAGAGGGCGGAGCGGAGGGCGGCAGGGTCGAGTTCGTGCTGCCAGCGGCTGACGACGAGAGTGGCGACGCCGTTGCCGACAACGTTGGTGAGGGCGCGGCATTCACTCATGAATTTCTCGATGCCGACGAGAAGCGCAAGGCTCTGAATGGGGATTGAAGGGACGGCGGCGAGGATGGCGGCCAAGGTGACGAAGCCGGTGCCGGTGACGCCGGAGCCACCCTTGGAAGCAATCAGCGCGAAAAGCAAGATGCCAGTGATCTGACCGAAGGAGAGTTGCGTGTTGGTGGCTTGCGCGAGAAAGATGACGCAGAGCGTGAGATAGATGTTCGTGCCATCGGTATTGAAGACATAGCCGGTGGGAAAAACGAGACCGACGACGGAGCGCGAAGCGCCGAGGGCTTCGAGCTTGCGCATCATGTCGGGAAGAACGGTTTCGGAGGAGCTGGTGCCGAGGACGATGAGGAGCTCGTCCTTGATATAGGCGATGAAGCGGAAGATGGAAAAGCCGGCGGCCCAGCCGATGGACCCGAGGACGAGAACGACGAAGATGAGGCTGGTGAGATAAAAGGTGCCGATGAGCTTGGCGAGATTGGAAAGCGAGGTCATGCCGTAGGCACCGATGGTGAAGGCCATGCCGCCGAGCGCGCCAAGCGGAGCCGTGCGCACGATGATGCGAATGATGGCGAAGACGACTCGGTTGGCGACTTCGACGGCGCGCAAGGCGCGAGCGCCGAATTCGCCTAGGCGTGCGATGGCGAAGCCGGTGAGGATGGAAATGAGAAGAACCGGGGGAACGTCGCCGCTAACGAAAGCATCGACGAAAGTGCGCGGGATGAAGCTGAGAAGAAACGGGATGAGGCCGGTTTCTTTGGCGCGGCCGATGTAGGTGGCGGCGGCCTTGGGATCGAGCGTGGCGGGATTGATGTTGAGGCCTGTGCCGGGATGGAAGGCGAGAGCGACGACGATGCCGATGGCAAGCGCGAGAGTGGAGACAATTTCGAAGTAAATCAGCGTTTTTATGCCCACTTTGCCGATCTTCTTGAGGTCGGCCATGCCCGCGATGCCCTGGACGATGACGCAGAAGATGACCGGGGCAATCATCATGCGAATGAGCGAAACGAAAGCGTCGCCGAGAGGCTTGAGGGCGATGCCGGTGTGCGGGGAAAAGTGACCGATGAGGATGCCGATGACGATGGCGATGAGGACCTGGATGTAAAGGACGGAGTACCAGGGTTTGCGAGGCGAGGCGGGTTTCGTCGGAGAAATGCTCACGCGAGATTCTCCGGCTCGTTTGAGATGAGGACGCGCTCGACGTTGCGCCAGGCGGAGCGCAAGAGAAATGCAGTGGACTGGCGGGTGACGCCAGCAATGTGCGGAGTGAAGAGGACGCGGCGGGCTGCGTCGCCGGTGAGGGCGAGGAGCGGATTGCCGGCGGAGGGCGGCTCGGAGGAGTAGACGTCGATGGCGGCGCCGCCAAGATGGCCGGAGTTCAGCGCGGCGGCGAGGGCGGATTCATCGACGATGCCGCCCCGGGAAGCTTGGATGAGAATGGCGCCGGGCTTCATAAGAGAAAGTTCGCGAGCGCCGAGAAGGTTTTGCGTGGCGGGAAGCAGAGGAACGTGGAGCGTAACGACGTCGGAAGTTTGAAGCAATTCGTCGAGAGAAACGGATTTTGCGGAGAGACCGGCGGCAGCTTGCGGATCGCGAGGGGCAGCATCGAAGTAAAAAATGCGACAGCCGTTTTTGTGAAGCGCTTGGGCGACGGCGAGGCCGATAACACCGAGACCGATGACGCCAGCGGTGAGGCCGTCAAGGCCCGAAAGATTGTCGTCAAGCATGCGCGCGCGAAATTCGGAGTAACGGCCAGCGCGAACTTCGGCGTCGGCCCAGGTGAAACGGCGGAGAAGAATTGAAACAGCGGTGACGACGTATTCGGCGACGGCTGTGTTGCTGCCGCCAGGAACATTGGCGACGGCGATGCCGAGTTTTTTGAGGTGCGGCAAGTCGAGACGATCGAGACCGGCGCCGGTGACTTGGACGAATTTCACCGAGGTTTTTTCGAAGAGAGAGTTGGGGAGCTTGGGGCCGACGGCGGGAATGACGAGAGCGCGAGCTTGTTTCATGAGCGCGGGAACGTCGGGATCGTCGGGAGCACGATAAGCGATTTGCAGCGCGAGGGGAGGAGCGGCGCCCACGCGCAAGAAATCGGCTTGCGGGCGGAGGCAGAGCACGTCGACGGTCATGATTTGCGAGAATCGCCGGAGACGCCAGGTTCGGCAGTGCTTTTGGTGATGTCGGCGACGGGAAAGATGCAGAGCAGGACGAGAGGTTCCCTGCCGATGTTGCGGGTGACGTGCTTTTCACCGGCGGGCACGAGCAGAGTGTCACCGACCTTCAGGAGAAACTCACCACTGTCGGCGTAGGTGGCGCCTTTCCCCGATAGGACGTAAATGCATTCCTCGAAATCGTAGTGCTGATGTGGAGAGCGGGGAGTTTCGCCGGGCTGAGGAACGGGGATCTCGACGAGGCGAAGAGTGACTCGGCGCGAGCCAGTTGCGCCGGAGACGAGTTCGAGAGCTTTGCGGCCGGGAAGGCCGAGCTGTTTGGCTTCGGCTGGCGTGAAGAGGCGGGCCATCAGCGCGCCTTGCTCGAAGATTTAAGTTCGGCAACGCCGCCTTGAATGCGGTCGAGCTGCTTGAAGATTCCCGTGGACTGCGCGCTGATGGAGTCGGCGATGGCGTTCAGCATGCGATGCGCTTTTTCGACAGTAGCGTGCTGCGGGCTGCCATACCAACCGGTGGGCGCAATAGAGCGGACGTCGGTGAGGACGGGCTGATAACTGCGGGTGCGGCGGAGCGCGTCGATTTTGTGGCCGTGAGCGTGGTCGGAAGAATAGTCGATACGATCGAGATGGACGAGCTCGGGGCGATAGGCCAGGACGGCGAGAGCTTCGATTTCGCCGCCGTGGGTGAGGCCGCTGCACTCCTTGCCGAAAAGATCTTCCGCGACGAAGCAGGCTTGGACGGTGAGGACGGTCATGCCGTGGTCGCGGTGCAAAGTTTCGGCGGCCACGCCGAGCGGAGGAATGTTGAGCTCGTGCCAGTTGAGAATGAGGAGATACTTTGCGCCGTGTTGCGCGGCGGAAGCGCAAGTTTCGACGACGAGGCGCATGTAGGTTTCAGGCGTGAGCGTGATGGTGCCTTCAAAGGGCATGTGAAGCGGAGTGACGCCAAGCGGGCCGCCAGGGAGGACGAGGCCGTCCATGCGTTCGGCGACGGCGTGAGCGATGACGTTGGCGGCGAAGATGTCGGTGCCTGCGGGAAGATGCGGGCCGTGCTGCTCGACGCTGCCCTGCGGGAGAATCACGAGAGGATTCTTTTTCAGTTGCGCCGCGATTTCGGGCTGTGTGAGGTCAATGAAGTAGCGGCTAGGCAACATCGTGAATCCTTTCGGCGGCGCGGGCCCGGGCTTCTTGCATGATGTCGGCGATGCGCGTGGATTGGCCGTGATTTTCGATGGAGCGAAGCGCAGCGTAGACGATGGCAACGGCGAAATTACCGTTGGCGGCGCTGAGTTCGCTGGGTTTTCCCGTGCGACAGCTTTCGGCAAACATTTCGAGTTCGGCGCGGAGCATGTCGCTCTCGGGAATTTTCAGCTCTTCACGTTTGGCGTAGCCATCTTTGCCGCGCTGAATGTAGAGCGTGGATTTTTTGTGGAGCTGATCGGGAGTGTCCCAGGTCTCGAAGTCGATTTCGTAGTGCATCAGGCCCTTCGAACCGAAGACGCGGACCGCGAAAATGCCCGGAGAAGTCCAGCACGAGCCAACGTAACCGACTTTGCCGTCGGCGAATTTGAGCAGGGTCATGGATTGATCGTCGACTTCGGCGCCGACAGGAGAAAGTTTTGAGGCCATGGAACTGGCCTCGACGATTTCGCCACCGAGATAGTGGAGGACGTCGAACTGGTGAATGGCGAGTTGGGAGAGGGGACCGCCGGGCGCACGGTGCTTGTACCAGCGCCAAGTTTTGGGAGTGAGTTCGAGAGCGCGTTCGTTGGAGAAATTGGCTTCGATGAAAGCGACGCGGCCAAGCTCGCCAGAGTTGATGGCTTCGCGGATTTTGCGAATGCCGCCCATCAGACGCGCGCTGTGACCAACGGTGACAGTGATGCCATATTTTTTTTCGAGCGCGGCGATTTCCAAACCTTCTTCGAGAGTGCTGGCGATGGGCTTTTCGGTGTAAACGTGCTTGCGGGCTTTGGCGACTTCGGCGGCGACGGGAAGATGCTGCTCGTTCGGGACGGTGAGGATGGCGCCCTCGATTTCGCGGTCCGAAAGAATCGTGTTCAGGTCTGGAACGGCGGGGATATTCATGTCATGTTCGAAGGCGACGCGCTTTTCTTCCGAACGGCTGAAGGCCACGACAATTTTGATTTTTTCGGACTTGACTGTGGCGCGAGCGAGAACTTTGGCCCAGCGGCCAAGACCGATGATGGCGACTTTGACGGGAGTTGAGCTCATTCCAGTTCCATTCTACTGAATTCGAGTGTTGAAGCTGAAAAGCATCTGCCAGCGGCCATCGCGATGCACCCACATGCGTGTGTTGTAGTAGCCCTTCGCGCTGGGACGTTTTTCGCTTGCGATCATCATAACCGTGTCGCCGAAGTCAAACATTTCGGCGGAGATTAGCTCGGGAGGAAGCGAGCGCTTGCCGGAGTCTTTCTGCACTTGGATTTGCATGAGGCGGTCGCGTTTGTAGTAGGGGCGGTCGTGGTAGGTGTCGGTGGCGATGAACTCGTCGGCGATGAGAGGAGCGTAAGCGGCAGCGTCGTTGGCGGCCATGGCGCGCATCACGCCCTGCCAGGAGGCGACGGCTTCCTTTTCGGATTGGGTTTGCGGCTGGAAGGGGATGGACTTGCAGGGATTGATGCACTCGGAATTCGGAAGAGGAGCGGGAGTGGGCTCGGAGAATTCCACTTGCTCGACTTCCTGATAGAGAATGACGCGCCAACCGGAGGCACTCTTAAGCCAAATGCGCATGACGTGCATGCGAGCGTGATCGGCTTTGACGACAGCGACGTTGCCATAGAAGCGAGTCTCAGGCGGGACGTCAGAATTTTGCGCGTGAGGAGAAGTTGCGAGGACTTGCGCGCGAGTGAGGCGCTCGCCACGCGAGTTGATAAAGGTGAACTTGGGGTCGAGAAGCGGACCGAGCAGCGTTTTGTCAGGCTTGGCGAGCGCACCGGTGAAGGACTTCTCGGCTTCGATGAGCTTCAGATCAGCGGTGACTTGGGCGGTGGCGAGTGCGGTCCAAGCGGAGGATGTGAGAGCCAGCAATGAACCAGCAGCCGCGAAGCGGAGAAGAAAACGGTTCATGCTTCCCTTCTTTGCAATCCGGAGTTGAGGCAGGGAGCGCAAGGTGTTTTAGGACGATTTGGCTGGCGCGGCCTGGATGGTCGTCTGAAAACTGATGGACATGATCCACTTGCCGTCGCGCTTGATCCAAAGACGGCTGACGTGCACGGGCTTGCCGACGAAGGGCTGATGGAGGCAAGTCATCACGACGGAGTCGCCGAAATCGAACATCTGCGCGGAGACTAAAGGAGAAGGAGCGGTACCGCGGCCGGTCTGCTTTTGGAGATTGAGAGTGGCGATGCGGTCGGCCTTGGTAAGCGGATGATCGTTTGCGGAACTGAGCATGGCGAACTCATCGGCAATGTGGGGAGCCCAAGCGACGGCGTCGTGATTGGTGACGCCGGTCTCAAGAGCTTGCCAGGATTCGATAATGGCGCGTTCGGCCTCGTTTTTGGGCTTGTATGGGACGGTTTTGCAGGGGTTTTCGCAGTCGGTCACGCCCGGGCTGGATGGGGGTGAGCTTTGTTGACCGAGAGCAACTTCGTGATAGACAAGCAAGCGCCAGGTAGAGCCACGCTTGACCCACATGCGGAGAACGTGGATTTTGTCGCGATCAACCATGATGGCTTCGACTTGACTGCGCGACTGGCGCTGCTGATGGGCCCCGGTTTCGTTACCGAGGGCGGGCGTGGGGAGTGAGCTCAGAGCTTCGGCGCGAGACAGAGTTTTGCCGTCGGCGCCGGTCCAGGTGAAATTGTCGTCGAGGAATTTGGCGACAGCGGCGGTGTCGCGGTTGGCGGCGGCTTGGACAAAGTCGTGGTCGGATTGAAGTGCAGTTGGTTCGTCGGCGGAGACGATGCCGCGATTGGTGAGGGTTGCAACCAAGATGAAGCCTAGGAGAAAGCAAGCGGTGAGCACACCCGTGACTAAGCGTCCCATGTTTTCAGTCCTCCCTGGACCTTGCAGAATCGTTTATACCTGAAAAAAGGGCCGGAGGTGAATCCGGCCCTTAATCTGTTATCCAAACGCAACAAGTTTGGTTAGAAGATGAACTTCAAACCCAACTGAATGGCGCGGTTGCTGCCCGAGCCAAGAACGGGGTTGAAGGCGGCCTCGTCCGGAGTGGCACAACCACAACCGAAGGTGCCGACGACGGATGGATCGGCAAAAGCCGCCTGGCCGTAGCCGCTGGTGGCTCCGTTGGGGTTGGCAAAATTGGGATGATTGAAAATGTTGAACGTCTCGATGCGGAACTGCGCTTTCATTTTCTCTCCGAGTCTAAAGTTCTTGCTCACGGAGAGATCGACATTGTGGAAGCCGAGGTCACGGAAGACGTTGCGCCCCATGGTGCCGAATGCGCCGAGCGCATTGGGCAGCAGGACGGACTTGCCATTCTTACTGACATAGCAGCCGCCTGTGCCGCCCGCAATTGCTGCGGTGAGCGAAGCGTTCATGGCGCTGCCCGTCGGTGCGTGCGACTGGCAGAGAGCCCAATCGGCGGCGGTCTGCGCGTCCGACAGGTTGACTGTATTCCCCGAGGGATAGGTGACGTAATTGCAGCCACCGGAGGCCCCGTTCGTGCAAAGAATCAGAGAGTTTTGTCCCTCGGCCTTGAAGTCAGCGGGATTGCCGAATAGATCCCAACGGTCCGCGAGCTCGTTGGTGCCGCTGAAATTGTTGGTTTGATCGTTTATATTCCAGGGCTGGCCGCTCTGCATGGTGATGATGGTGTTGATCTGCCAGCCTTCGAGGAGCTGACTTCTGGTCTTGTACTCAGGCAGGGTGTAGGTAATGGAAAAAGTGAAACGATGACGAATGTCTTCGTCACCGCTGCCCTTATCCAAGTAAGGACGCGTGCTGTCCATGGGTAGGAAGGCCACCCAGTTTGAAGACAAGTCGTCAATCGCGTGGGAATAAGTGTAGCCCAGGACAAAATCGAGGCCGTGATAATTTCGAGCCGTCAGTGTGTTTTGCAATCCGTGGTACGTAGAGCCGTAAAAGTTTGAAAGGTAATTGATGAGATTGAGATAAGGGTATTGAGCGGCAAAAGGCTGGACTCCATTTGCTCCAGGGGTCGGAGGAGCTTGATTCAGGTCCACGACTCCAGGCAGTTTTACTGCGTGATTGCCCACGTACGTCGATTCAAGAGAGAGCTTGCTGGAAAATGCGTGCTGGATGCCCAAGGTCCAGTTTTCAACATACGGAGTGCGGAAATCGCGATTCATCGAGAAGGTGTTACAAGGATTCGCTGGGCTACACACGAGCAGGCCCGTGACGTTGGAGGGATAGATCGCGGTGCTTTGATCCTTCCAAGTAAGGCTGGACCCGGGGATGACGACTCCCGCGGCGGTAATGTTCCCGATTCCTGCGCAGCCAGCCGCGCACTTCGAATTGTCGAAAATCTCCGCGCCTGTGGGAACGACGCCGGCTCCAAAAAGAGCGACGGCGCTTTGCAGGTTCTGTTGAGACATGTAGGTGCTCATGGAGAGCAGGTCGTAGACAATGCTGCCTCCCGCTCGTACGACGGTGGTACCTTTGCCGGTCACGTCCCAGGCAATGCCAAAGCGCGGCGAGAAATTGCGGCCGTCTGAGTTATAAAGGGAGCTGATGTTTTTGCCTACTTGCTCGAAGCCGACTGAAGGCTCCCAGTTTCCGAGCAAGTTTTTGGCTTCGGTGGGAACGCCTTGGAACTCGTAGCGAAAACCGAGGTTGAGGGTGATTTTCTTGGTGATGCGCCAATCATCCTGAGCATAACCGGCATAGAGCCACTGGGAAACGTTTCGTGTGGGATCCCCGGCCAGGAAACCAGCGTTAGCCGGATTACCAGCGAGAAAATCCTCCAAGCTGTTAAATTTTATTCGGCCTCGCCCGCCTCGATAAGTTGCCTGGTGGACCAGGTCTCTCCGGACTTCGCCGCCAAACTTGAAAGAATGCTTGCCCCGAAGGTAGGAAACCTGATCAATGAAGTCATAAACCTTGTCAGGCCCGACGATCTTGGGGAAATTGTGGAAGGCGCCCAACTCGGTGAAACCGGAGATTCTGATATTGGGTATGCCGCTGAGAAGGGGATTGCTGATCCCTGTCGTGATCTTATATGCAAAACTCGTGTCGTCAGGAATGATCTGCAACAGATAGTGAGTGAAACCACCGCGCAGTTCGTTGGCCCAACTGGAGCTCGGCGTCCAGGCCCAATGACCTGAAAGAGCTTGCGCGCGGGAGTGAACCTTGGTCCGGAATTGTGCAAGGAGTTCGTTGGAATCCATACCCACAATCGTGTCATTGCCAAAGAAGTAGGAGCCGCTCAAGGCATTGTGGTCATTGATGTGGTAGTCGACTTTGCCCAAGGCATTCTTGGAACTGTTTGTATTGGGAAAGGTAAGGGCAACGCCTTTTCCCTGCGAGCTGTTGGGAGTGTAGAACTGCAACAAATAGGCACTGAGGGGATTTACGGAAATGTCTTGAAGAGCCAGGTCAGCTTCTGCATCGGCAATGCTAATATTGCAATTGCCAGCCGTCAATAATTGGCACCCATTTTGCAATCCGTTCGCGGTGGGTATGGAGGCGCTCGTGGGCACATTCCCCGAGAGGGCATTCCCAACCGTATACATCTGGCCTTCAAAGGCCCCAAAATAGAAGAGTTTGTCCCTGACGATGTGTCCGCCGAAGCTGCCGCCATACTGCTCCAGTTCGACGGGTGTCTTCGTCGTTCCAACCGGATCAAAGTAGTTGCGAGCGTCAAAGGAATCCGAGCGGCCGAAAGCATACGCGCTGCCGTGAATGTCGTTTGTTCCTGATTTGAGGCCGACACTGGTTATGGCACCGGGTTTCCAACCGAATTCGGCTTTGGGATTGACCTGGGTGTTGAATTCCTGAATGGCATCGATGGGCAGTAGCGTAGCAGCATCGCCGAGGACGGCGGCCGCGTTGGTTACGCTGAGGCCCATGAACGATTCATCATTGGTGACGCCGTCGACGATATAGCTGGTATCTTCGGGGCGAATGCCATTGGTGGTTTGCGTCCAAGGACCGCCGCCGGGATAGATGGAAGTGCCTGGACGAAGCGAAATCAGGTTTTGGTAATTGCGACCGTTCAAGGGGAGATCGTTGATGATTTCGTTGCTGATGGTGCCGCCCAGGGTAGTGGAGGTGGTGTCGACCATGGGCACGTCTTCCGTAATCGTAATCGTTTCCGTCGCCGAGCCAGTCTGGAGAACGGCATCGACGCGGACGTCCTTGCCCACTTCCAGCAAAATATTCTTGCGCTCAAACGTCTTGAAACCTTTGTATTCCGCGCGAACGGAATAGGTGCCGGGCAACAAATTGATGGCGACGTAGGCGCCATCGGAATCCGTAGTTAGGTTCTGAGAGACACCTCTGGCGACATCAGTGATCGTGACCTTAGCACCAGCGACATATCCGCCTGACTGGTCGGTGACGACGCCCAGAATTCGGCCGGCATTGCCTTGCGGATACGCAACACCCGAAACGAACAAGACAACGACTAGTGCGACGAGAAACGAAGCGAGCTTGGAGAATGAGCGGCTTCCAAACAGGTCTTTCCCCTGACGCAAAGACAGCATGAGGACCTCCCCCCACAAATAGGTATAGACGCTGTACCACCATACGGCGAGGCTTGTCAAGAGAATCATTGGTTTATTGAATCAGGAATGGTGATAGAAGCCAGCCGACTGGTATATTGGTCAGACCACTTGAACAGGGATTTTTCATCGCTTTTGGGTCCAAACGGCACCACAGGAAAGCATCCGACGTCATTGCGAGCTGGTCCTGTACGGTATAGCCCCTCCTGTTTCTGCTTAGGGCAACACTGCGGAGAGCGCGCTCACCTCACGGAATCTCAAAACTGCACGCGGGTCGAGACTCCGATACCGCGAATGACAAACCAGCAAAAAGCTTGACGATGCCGACAACGCGGTGTTAGAAGCGCCGTGTCTGCGGTTCCCATCAATAAGGGTTTCAATCACTCGGGCTGAAAGGGCGCGCCGAAACGCGTGCGATTGGAGGAAGAGATGAGTCACCGTTTAGAAGCACTAGCCTGCAGCGCAGTGATAGCGGTTGGTCTGATTGCAGCGAGTGCCCTTGCGAGCGATTCGGCCGCGACCCCAAATGAGACCCTCGTCATTCTGCATGCTAACGTGATCGACGGGATTTCCAATGCTCCGATGATGGACGCGACCGTTGTGGTCGCGAATGGACATATCCAAAGCGTCGGGCGGGGAGCGGACACGCCAGCGAATGCAAGCCAGGTGCTAGACCTCAAAGGGAAATGGCTGCTGCCAGGATTCGTAGATGCGCATGCGCACATTGGCGATCTGGCCTCGGCAAGGCGAGCGCTGCGGTCGGGCACGACAACCGCCAGGGACATGGGAGTGAATCACTTTGCGGATATCGGGATCCGCGAGCTGAACCATAGTGGCGTAATCGATGTGCCGGACATTGTTGCGGCGGGCTATCACGTTCGGCCACATCCGGCGGACGAGTTTTTTCTCGACTTCCCGCAGCTCTCTGACTTGATGGGAGGAGTGCGCGGAGCGGAAAACGTGAGGCGAATGGTGCGCGCCATGGCCAGCCGCGGGGTCAATGTAATCAAGGTGATGGCGACGCAGCGCGCGGGTTTGCCAGAGACTGATCCGAGGCTGCAAGAATTGAGCGACGAAGAACTGGCAGCAGCGACGGACGAAGCAAAGAAGGCTGGTTTGTGGGTAGCGGCGCACGCACACGGAGACGAAGGCGCAGCCGCGGCAGTGCGGGCCGGAGTGCACTCGATCGAGCATGGAACATTTCTGAGCGACGAAACGCTCCGGTTAATGAAAGAAAAAGGCGTTTATCTGGTGCCGACGATCGCAACAGTGCAGGACTTGATCGATCCTGGCGGCGACTATGATGATCCGATGCTGCAGATCCGCGGGAGGGCGATGATGCCGCGGATCCGGGAAGTCACGGCCAAAGCCTGGAAGATGGGAATCAAAATCGTGGCAGGAACGGATACGGGATATCTTCCGCGAAGTAACCGGCGCGTGCCCGACGAAATCATTGAATTGGCGAATGTGGGAATGCCACCGATGGATGCAATCAAAGCGGCGACATCAGTTTCGGCAGAATGCCTGGGAATCGAAAAGCGAACGGGCTCGATCCGCGGCGGATTGGAAGCGGACTTTGTCGTGGTAGACCGCAGCCCCCTGGACGATATTCGGAACGTGGAAGACGTGGTGATTGTGATTAACAACGGAAAGGTCGCGGTAAACCGGCTTAATCCGTGAGGAGAAGTTGAAAAGAGTAGCGCCGTCGAAAAGCTGCCAGATTCACAGAGAAACAATGCAGATAGGCGGCAGTGGAAGCAGGCAAGCACCTACGCTAGAATAAATCATCTGCACAGTCGGGGCGTAGCGCAGCCTGGTAGCGCGCCTGCCTTGGGCGCAGGAGGTCCCGAGTTCAAATCTCGGCGCCCCGACCAACTCCTTGTATTTAAGCAACTTACAGACGGGCAATTTTTGGTGCTGCTGCATTTTGGTGTAACTTGGGAATAATAGGGAGAATTCACGCCGAAACCGCGTTGATAGAGAAAGCCCGTTTAGCAGGCGCCTGGCAGTTTGTTGTTGGCCGTCTTGCGCTTACTTCCGGGCTACCGACCATTCGCGAACTTGGTTGTTCCTGGTCACGTAAGGTCTTATCCGTACAAAACAGCCCATCCCTAGGATTACGCGACGAACTGCAACGTTGGTGAATCACGCTCTGGCTTCTCTTCAGTGAAAATGATGATGTCACGACCTTATAGTGCTACCATCTCTGCCCGTTGTCGGGTTAGATGGGCTGGGTTGCCATTCGCCAAACATTTTGGGAACCGTTTGAGTCGCGGATTTATTTCAGGACAAAACTGCGGAGACCACTACACAGATGTTCTCCCTTGTTCAGCTTAGACAAATCCTGAGAAGGCTTGCCAAAGCGCCGGTGTTCACCGGAGTGACCTTGATTACGTTGAGCCTCGGCGTGGGCGCCACCACTGCCATATTCAGTGTCGTCGAGGGTGTAGTGCTGAAACCGCTCGCCTATCCAGGCTCCGACGAGTTGGTTGGCGTATGGCTGAATGCACCTGGATTCGGGATTCAGAAACTGGGCCTGGGACCGTCCATCTACTTCACCGATCGGGAACAGAGTACGACGCTTCAGGACATAGGCGCGTATTGGAGTAACTCCTTTAACGTGACCGGCACGGGTGAACCGGCAAACGTGAGGGGCCTCACTGTAACCGATGGCACGCTTCCTATTCTGGGGGTGAATCCAGTGCTGGGACGGCTGTTCAGCCGCCAGGACGACGCGCCAGGCTCACCGGAAACAATCATGCTCTCGTATTCCTATTGGCAGCAGAAGTTTGGCGGAAGCGCGTCCGTCATCGGCCGTTCAATCATGGTCAGTGCCAAGCCGCGAGAGATCATTGGCGTTCTTCCAAGAGATTTTTATTTTCTGGACGAGGCTGATCCCGCGCTGTTCCTCCCGATGCAGTGGGATCGGAACAAGACGAGGGTCGGCGACTTCAGCTACAAGGCAATCGCCCGCTTGAAACCGGGTACGACACTGGCGCAGGCGAATGCCGATCAGGCGCGCCTGCTTCCGGTTGCCATTCACAGCTTTCCCCCCTGGGAAGGATTCAGTACCGCCGATTTTGAAAAGGCCCGGCTCGGGCCCGATCTCCATCCTCTCAAGCAAGATACAATCGGCAACGTCAGCACCGTGCTGTGGGTGCTCATGGGATCAATCGCCATCGTTCTAGTGGTAGCGTGCGCGAACGTTGCTAACCTGCTGCTCGTGCGAGTGGAAGGGAGGCGCCAGGAACTGGCCATTCGGTCTGCGCTCGGTGCCGGGCAGGGACACATTAGCGCAGCTATCTTGATCGAGAGTCTCCTTCTGGGGCTCGCGGGGAGCATCCTGGGATTGGCCCTCGCGTTTGGGGCATTGCGGATTCTGGTGGCGATGGCGCCCACAGGATTGCCGCGTCTGCATGAGATCACCATCGATGTTCCGGTCCTCCTCTTCACGGTGGGGATCGCGCTATTTGTCAGCTTTGGAATCGGCATGATTCCGGCCATAAAGTACACCCGCACCGACCTGCGAAGTGCACTGAGTGAGTCTGGACGTGGGCAGAGCCAGAGCCGAGAACGCCAACGTGCTCGCAATGTGCTCGTTGCCGTTCAGGTGGCTCTTTCACTTGTACTGCTGATCTGTTCCGGCCTGATGATCCGGACGTTCGGGGCTTTGGTAAAGGTGAATCCCGGGTTTGCACAGCCCAGCACAGTCGAGACATTTCACGTGTACGTCCCCAGAGCGCAGATCCCTGACACGCAGCTTGACCGCGTGGTTCGTCTCGAACAGGAAATCTTACAGAACATAACAGCGGTCCCAAGTGTCTCGTCGGTTGCTCTAACCAGCGAGGTGCCGATGGACGGAAACAGCTATATTGACCCGATCTTTGTTCGCGACCGGACTTACAAGCAAGGCGAGATTCCGCCGCCTCGATATTTTAAATTCGTCTCACCGGGATTCTTTACCGCGATGGGGATGCCGCTGATCGCCGGGCGAGATCTGACCTGGAGCGACACATACCAGAAGAGACCAATTGCCATTGTTTCAGAGAATCTGGCAAGGGAGTACTGGAACGACCCGGCCAGCGCCTTGGGCAAGCAAATCCGCGCGACATCGGCTGATGACTGGCGAGAGATCATCGGAGTCGTGGGAAATATTCGCGACCAAGGGCTCGATAAGCCGGAGCGGAGCGCGATCTATTGGCCGCTCATTCAGGATCGCTTTGACGGGGAGAAGGAATTCCTCTTGCGCGATGTTGCGTTTGTTGTGCGTTCTCCGCGAGCTGGTACCGCCTCACTGGTGAAAGAAATGCAACACGTGGTGTGGTCGATCGATTCCGAAATGCCGTTGGCCGATCCCACCACCGTCGGTAATCTATACACCAAATCGATGGCACGGATATCGTTCACACTGGTCATGCTCTGCGTGGCCGGAAGCATGGCCCTGATTCTGGGGATTGTCGGCATCTACGGCGTCATCTCCTACGCGGTGTCGCAGCGCACGCGGGAGATTGGGATTCGCATGGCTCTGGGCGCGCAGCCGGGGGAGCTTACGACGCTGTTCGTAAAGCAGGGGTTGTGGCTGACCGGCATAGGGATCGCGTGCGGCGTAGTCGCGGCCTTCGCGGCGACGCGTCTGATGTCATCGCTTTTGTTCGGCGTGAGTTCCGGAGACCCGTGGACCTACACCGCGACGATTGGGTCCATTGTTGCAATATCCTGGCTGGCCTGCTATCTGCCGTCACGCCGGGCGGCCAGTATCGACCCCGCTAACACGCTGCGAGCTGAGTAGCAAGCGAGGGAGTGGCATGGCGATGAGCGCGGCTAGAGTGCTCGTTGGGCGGGTTGTGTCGGATGAAGCCTTTCTATAATACGTTAATCAGAAGTTGAGCCAGGTAGATCAGCCGCCATTTCATTCTTTACGATTGCGCCGCCCTTCATGACAAACTTGGCGCGCTCCAGCGCCTTCGCGTCCTTCAATGGATCACCGGGCACAGCGATAATGTCTGCCAATTTCCCGGGCTCTAGGGTGCCAACTCGATTCAGCATGCCGAGCAATTCTGCGCCATTTCGTGTGGCGGTCTGAATGATCTCCATGGGCGTCATACCCGCTTCTGCATAGGCCTCAAACACGAGAAGGCTGGCCTGCCCGCGATTTTTGTTTGGCATGGTCAGGTACATATCAGAGCCTGATGCGATGGGCACGCCCATTTTGCGCGCACGCCGCAGGCGGTCGCGAGATTGTTCGACAAAGGGTTGGAATTCCTTCTCCGCCCGGCTCTTTTCTTCCGCGCTCGGCTGCCGCGTTCCAAAACTCATCTCTTCAAAGGTCTGAAGCGTTCCGTCAGTAGGAACCAAGAAAATGTGTTTCTCTGCCATCATTTTCAAGGCGTCGTCAGGCACTATGTATGCGTGCTCGACGGAATCCACCCCAGCTTCCGCGGCAATTCGAGTGGCCTTGTCTCCGATGGCGTGCGCGGCGACCTTCACGCCGACGATATGCGCTTCTTCGACTATCGCCTTCATTTCGTCGAGGGTCACAGTGGCAGGCGAACCATTTACAATGACCTTAATGCAGTTCGCGCCGTCGTAAAGCGCCTGGCGCACAGCTTGACGCGCGCTTTCCGGCCCGCGAATGGTCACGTATTCCTGTTCAATAATGGGCTGCGCTTCCGGAGTGAGCCGGCCAAACTGGCCGCCCTGCGGCGCAAGCGCTCGAGTGGCTGCCACGATGCGTGGTCCTGGTAGCCATCCGTTATTGATGGCGGTACGCAGCGCCACGTCTCCATTGACGCCGGAATTGCCCAAGTCGCGAACGGTGGTGATTCCAGCTTCCAAATCTTCCCTGCCCAATTTGGCGCCCAGCAATGCTCGCAGGGCCGTGCTCTGCGTGGCGACAATCCGCAACATCTCTACATCCTGTAGCGTTACGTTCGTGCCATCCATTTCTGACAGGAGGTGTGTATGCGCGTCGATAAATCCGGGGAGCAACGTGGCGTCGCCAAGATCAATAACCTTGGCGTTAGCAGGAACCGGCAGCCCGGAGCCGACGGCTTTGATTCTGTCGTTCTCGACCAGTATCACTGCATTGTTCACAACTGTGTCATTTTTCCCGTCGATCAGGTGCGCGGCGCGAAGAGCGACCTGTCCTCCTGGAACTGCCGCAGTTTGGCCGATGATTGTCGTTACGGAAATGAAAAACAGCAATACGAGCAAACTACTTTTCCTGAATGTTTGCATGAAATTTCCCCTGAAAGAGATTCCCATACTGAACAGGCCACGAAATAGTGTCAAGCTTCAGAAGCTTTTTTACGCGCCAAGAGGATTCCACATTGGAACCACACAGTCTGGTTCTTATATCGATAAGGAACCACGGCCGTGAGGCCAACAAACGCGCTGAAACCCAAAGAGTTTTACACCCGCGCTCCTCCCGAGCGCGTCGGGAGAGCCTTTGCCCCCTTGACAAAGACCTATCATGGAAGTCAGCTTATTGGTGAAGTTGCTTCTAGTACTCGGGATTTGAAGCATGCGCTGACCCCTCACAATTAGCTTGGCCCTTCGGGACACTCGCAACACTGTATTTCGCGTCCGCCCGAGCGTAACGCGGCGCATGGGGTGTCAAGTTCCGGATGAGAAATTCTTGTAAAAGGTTGGCGGCGGCGGTTGCGCCAATGCCGATCAGCGTGTTTTCGAACATCAATTGCGCTGGGCGCCGGTCCGTTTTTGGATAGTACAAAGTTGAGATTTCCCCTGCGGCTAGGCCGCCGCCGATGCCTGAGTAGTCCGGTTGCCACTGCCCATTGTCGCTCTTGCGGATTACCGAACTGGCCAGTGCGTAGAAAATCCGCGACCGGATGCTGCCACTTCCCTTGTAGAAGTACCGTGGATCTTGTCTCAAAAATGTCGGTAGGATGGCGCTCCCGATAAGAGTGCCCGTGACCATGTCAGCATAGTTGGCTGCGTAACGTTTTGCATATCCCTGCGCCCCTTGACCGTATCCACTGAAGGCATTCGTGGCCTGCTGAAACCCGGCTAAGGTCCCCGTGAGGCCAAGATTGACTGGGTCCACAATAGCTTTCCCCGCGAGCTCGAACTTTTGCTTTGGCCGGAGAGGAACTGCAGCAGGGTTATACGTAACATAGAAATTGGGAACGACTCCGAAGATACGCTGCTTCTCCTGGTCTTTGATCTCCGCCTCCGCCAAGTCGGCCCGTGAGAGTGTGACCTGTACCTGCGAAGAGGCGGAAGCAACAACGAGCGTGATCACGGGCACATCGTAGTGTTCGCCTGACTGCAGGATTCCGGAGTACGTCTGTGCCGCGAAACCCTCCGACGAAATCGTTAGCAGGAACGATCCAGGAGCAATTTTGGAAAATGAGAATTGCCCCAGAGCGTCAGAGATGGCTATTTGGCTTGCCGATTGAGCTTCACCTGAAAGCTGCACGGCAGCTTTGCCGACCACGGCTCCCGTTTGATCCACGATTCTCCCTGCGATCGTTCCTTCCAATTGCTCGTTTGCCGTTTGAGTGCTGGCCATCGCCCCCGTTCCTGCCGCCTGAGCAAGAACTGGCTCCACTCCGGTCGCGGGCAGAGGGTGGGCTAGAGCAGAAGAGCCGCAGAGCCAGAGAACACCGGTGCTTAACCAACGCAAGGTCCCAACGCAATGGACCCATATCCAAGCGCGCTGGTCAGAGGTCCCGTTATCGACTTTCTTTCTCCAGAAATTCACGATGGTGGATTTAGCCCTTGGATTGTTCCCCAGGGGTTCGATATGTAGAGTTGCGTGAGCCTCCTTGGCGAACAGAAGTAAAGGTATGAAAACGGACTTAAAGCGTCGATTGGAGAAAACACGCTCGTAATTATTGTGTGTCCGCGAGGGTTTGCACTGCTGGCAGAATTGACAGCCCAAACTACCTCTGAGGTAGAGACATCAGCGGGAGCAGTTTCGAGTCTCGGGCCCTGCCAAAACATCTGCTTTGAGACGCATTGCTTTACTGAACCAAGGAGGTTGTTGTGGTAGTGGCGGAAACGCACCCCACAGTTTTTGTGAGCATCCTGACAACCTAGTTCGGGAAATTGTGGCTCATGGTTGTTGTCTGCGCAGACACAAGGGCCCTAAGACGGGTCGTAGCCGTCTAGGTCCTCAGCAGGGTACTAGGAGCTATTTGTCTGGTTAGCGCTGTGCATTCGATAGGTCGATGCAACACTATTTGATGTAAGTCTGCTCTCGAAAGGTGGTGTTGCATGAGCCCAGGGAAACGGTTTGGGCTTTCTGCGATCGAGAAGCGTGAGATCTGGAGCCGCTGGAAGGCGAGCAGACTCCTGCTCCTGACCCGTTAATTCAAGCTGTGTCAGCACGACAATCAACTCTCGCCGGCAAAAAAGGCTGATATTTTTGCCAGTGTGAACCCCGCATTTTTTCGCTCACGCTGAGGTGCAACACAGGGAGCCATATACGTCACGTTCCATACGGACGCTGGTCATTTTTGGCTTTCTTTTGGGAGCATCCTGCGTCCCCAATTCTGCTGGCTACTCCGTCCTTACGCATGAAGCGATCATTGACGCTGCATGGAAAGATGGCATTGAGCCGCTTCTGTTGCAGCGGTTCCCCGACACGACGCCCGAAGACCTGAGAAATGCTCACGCCTACGCCTACGGGGGCGCAATTATCCAGGACCTTGGTTACTATCCGTTTGGCAACCGTTTCTTCAGCGATCTAACGCACTATGTGCGGAGCGGCGACTTTGTCCTCTCCCTGATTGAGGAATCTCGTAATCTAAACGAATACGCATTCGCCTTGGGCGCATTGTCGCACTATGCGGCTGATAACTTAGGACACCAGCTTGCCACTAACTGGGCGGTAGCGCTCATGTACCCCGGATTGGCAAAAAGATACGGACCTGTTGTGACCTATGAGGACAAGCCCTCGGCGCATATGAAGGTCGAGTATGGCTTCGACGTTGACCAAGTGGCCAAAGGCCACTATGCGCCCAAAGCCTATCACGATTTCATTGGATTTGAAGTTTCAAAGCCAGTCCTGGAAAGAGCGTTTGCAAAGACCTATTCCCTGGATCTCGGGGCCGTTTTTTTCTCTTCTGACTTGGCCATTGGCAGCTATCGGCATGCTGTTTCGACTGTCATTCCACGCATGACTAAAGTGGCTTGGCATCTCAAAAGAAAGGAAATCCAGCGCACCGACCCGAGTGAGACGAAAAACAAGTTCATGTATCACATCTCGAATTCCGAATACCGCAAAGAGTGGGGACATATCTATGAAGAGCCAGGGTTCGGCGCACAGCTAAAGGCGTTCTTCTTACGCTTGATGCCCAAAGTCGGTCCATTTAGCGGGCTTGCGTTTCATCCACCGACACCAACCGTCGAGCACCTTTACATGGATAGCTTTAATGAAACTCTGGATCGCTTCCGAGCACTACTTCTTGCGCAACAGCAAAATCGACTGCAACTGCCCAACGATAATCTAGACACAGGCAAAACCACCATAGCGGCCGACTATCGCCTCACAGATGAGGCTTACGCTAAGTTGCTACAGAAATTAAGAGGAAAACCCGTTTCGAACAGCGTGCGAGAAAACGTACTCTCATATTACTCAGATCCCGAAAAGCAATACGCAACCAAGAAGAAATCTAAAGAATGGAAAGAGCTCATACAAGAATTGGATATCCTGAAATCAAACTCCATGTCTGATCCCGGCTATACGGGGAAGTAGGAAGATGAGCGTGGTTGGTTTCATATATTCGCTCAAAAGTCGCGCTATGAAGACCCAAATTGCGCATGCCGCGATATGGTGAGCTGAAATGAAGAATTCAGTCCAATACATGATTGCAAGCGGTTTCCTGCTGAGTTTGTTTTGGGCAGGCGTTAGCGTTCTGCAGGCGCAACAATCTGGGAGCGCGACCGTGGAGCAGAACCTTAAATTTCAGCCGCAACTTGTCACAAAGACTGTGAGCGTCATCAATCCACCGGCTCGTGGGTCTGTCACAACGACACTCAAGGGGACGGAACTAGCGCCGAACGCAAGCGGGCAGGCTAAACTGAAAATGGGAGATGTGGACGTGACGGTCGAAGTACAAGCCAACGGATTGGGCGAACCGGGCAGCTTCGGAGCCCAGTTTGAAATCTACTTAGTGTGGGCCATTACGCCAGCGGGAAAGACGTTCAAATTGGGAGCGATGGAAGCCAAAGGAAACCGGTTCGAGTTGAATACGAAATCTGCTGTGCGGAGCTTCGCGATCGTCGTAACTGCTGAGCCATACCAACAGGTGACGCGTCCGGCAAATACCATCGTGCTGGAGGTTCCTGCAGGGAACCAGACGCTCGCCGCAAGCTGCGAGTTTCTTAAAGGTGGCTACGCACCCGTGGGATATCTATTCCCGCCGGTCGATACAGGTGTCGGCTATCCTCCGGAAATTGTGCAAATGTACAATGCCCGCCGTATCGCAACGCTTGCAGGTGCCGCGGGGAACAACAATTTCAAAATGGGAGACGAGTTGTTCAACTCCGTCGTCTTTTCCGCAGAACGACAAAAGAAGTTTACGGATGTGATGCTATCGCAAGCGAACAGCGCGACCCAGTATTTCGAAACGGCCCGCGTAGAGGTACTACAACATCTAATGCAATAGAGCAGTTGCAAAACTCCCGAGGCGAAGTATCGCCCATTCTTCGTTCTTCTAATGCCAGGGGCTAATTTCGTCGCGTGAACTCTCCCGCACCACCGCTGCATCCCTGGAACCTTTGAGCCATTGAGCGACTCCGGCGACCTGACGGCAAGCCGTACTAGGAGCAACTTTTGCGGTTTCCGCGTTTCCCGGGACTTACAGCATTACTTCCGGGTTGCCGACAAAGGGGGAGCACTCTCGCACGGCATGTCGAATGAACGCGCCACTTGTACGTGCCCGTTTTTCGTCCGGGTGGATCGATGGCGCGACCTCAACCCAGAGGCTGCGACGCTGGCGGCTTTATTTGGGGGGTACTCGGCCCTGATTTTTTTTGCGACCCAGTTTGCCGCAATATTCAGACGTACCGTCGTCTTGCCAAGATATGTGCACATTTTCCGATAGCTGCTTACATATGATAGTGACTTATACGGGTTCGCTCTATATAATGCCCTCCCCTTATGGTGTACGAACAGATCCTTTACACGGTGACGGACCGCATAGCCACGATTACTCTGAATCGGCCGGACAAACTCAATGCCTGGACTGCAACGATGGAGCGCGAGGTGCGCTACGCAGTGGAACAAGGGGAAACGGACGATACCGTACGGGTTATCGTTCTGACAGGTGCCGGCCGTGGATTTTGCGCGGGCGCGGATATGTCCCTTCTCGGGACTGTCGCCAAGCAAGGCGTAACGGACCAGGTGAGAGAGCGCGCCCTACATAGCACCGCCGCGAAACCGCAAGGACATGTCCGCGAGGACTTCCAGAAAAAACACTCCTATTTTCTCGCCGCAAAGAAGCCGGTAATCGCAGCAATCAACGGTCCGGTCGTAGGCCTAGGGCTCGTCGTCGCTCTCTACTGTGACCTGCGCTTTGCATCCGATAAGGCACACTTCAGCACTGTTTTTGCGCGCCGCGGGTTGATCGCGGAATATGGCATCGCGTGGATGCTTCCCCGCATTGTCGGTCACTCCAATGCACTAGATCTGCTATTGTCAGGTCGAACTGTCGATTCTGCTGACGCCTTGCGGATGGGATTGGCGAATTGCGTCTTTCCACACGAAACATTTCTCGATCGGGTCTACGAATACGCGCGAGACCTGGCCTCGAAGGTGAGCCCGCGCTCACTCGCGATCATCAAACGGCAGGTCTACGAAGCCATGTTCCAATCGCTTCGTGAAGCATTTGATGCTTCGGAGCGTGAGATGCTCGCCAGCCTGGATTCCTTGGACTTCAAGGAAGGCGTGGCACACTATATCGAGAAGCGCTCGCCCGCCTTCGTCGGCAGATAAACAAGATGGACTTCAAATTCAGCGCGCGAACCCAGGACCTGCACATTGCAGATTCTGCTTCCAGCGGCGTGTCTGCATAGGAATCGTACGTTTAGGAATGTATAGGTCGAGGGAGGAGCGCTTGGTGTAGAAAAGCTGAACTCAGCCGCGAGCTGATTCAGAAACACCAAGCTGATGGAAGCCTGCGTGAGCTACAACAAACATCATTACAGACCCATGCAGCGTAAAAGTCAGCCTCAACGCCTGGCAAACAGGGTTACCAGAGAAGTAGCTGCCAGGTTGCGAAGGGCGTCTGGGAGGGTTCATTGCTGTGGTCTCTTCAAGCCGCCCCTACCCCAGGAATTTGAAACAGCTCCTCCGCCAGATCAGTTGACTACCACATAGTTTTCGCCGTTCATTTCCTCTTCAAAAAGTATTCTCTTTTCGTTTTTCCAGTACGTGGGAATTCCTGGGCAAGCGTGCGGAGTATCACTTGGCCGCGTGATGCCAGTCACTGAGATCGAGTTCATTCCCTGATATCGAACCCAAATAATCCAGGGCCCATGCGGAATTGATTGCGACAGGGGAGGACCCCGCCGACATTCCTATTCTCCCAAGCTGAGGTGACCCATGCTTCCCGAAGGACAATCTCTTTACAATGCATTGAAGGCACGGGGAATACCGCGCAGGCGATTCATCGAATTTTGCAGTGCAATGGTAGCGACCTTGGCACTCCCGGATCGCTATTTGGCAAAAGTCGTGGAAGCGGTGGGCAAGGCCAAGAAACCTGTGTTGGTTTGGGTGCAGTTTCAGGACTGCGCTGGGAATTCGGAGTCGATCCTTCGGGCTAGTCATCCCACCGTTTTAGAAGTCGTTGTAGATCTCCTGTCCTGGGAATACCACGAAATCATCATGGCCGGAGCGGGGAAGCAAGCCGAAGCGGCATTGCAGCGAGTCGTCAAGGAAGAGAAAGGAAAGTACTTGGCGGTGGTGGAGGGTGCGATACCGCTAGCCGACGGGGGAGTTTACTGCACCGTGGCGGGGCGTACGGCCATTGACCTAGCGAGAGAGGTTTGTGGAAATGCGGCTGCCTCGATTGCCGTCGGTGCTTGTGCCTGGGACGGTGGGCTAGTGGCTGCTCACCCGAATCCGACGGGTGCTGTAGGGCTCGAAGAAGCGGTGCCGGGAATCAACATCATCAACATGCCGGGCTGTCCGCAGAATCCGGCAAACACGGTAGCTGTTCTCGTGCACTACCTTACTTTCGGGGAGCTTCCCGCCACAGATCAATATAACCGGCCGCTCTTCGCCTACGGACGCCTCATTCATGATCAATGCGAGCGGCGCGCCCATTATGACGCGGGCCGATATGTCGAGGAGTGGGGGGACGAAGGACACCGCAGAGGCTGGTGCCTTTACAAGATGGGCTGCAAAGGACCGCAAGGTAGTTTTAACTGCCCCAACGCGCGGTGGAACGACCAGACAAGCTGGCCGGTCAAAGCGGGTCACGGCTGTTTGGCATGCGCTTCTCCTCGTTTCTGGGATACGAAATCGCCATTTTATGAACGGCTGCCACAGGTGCCAGGCTTTGGCGTGGATGTTTCCGCTGGAGAAATTGGCCTGGTAGTGACCGGCGCGGTTGCAGGTGCAACGATCGTTCACGGAATAGCCACCGCGGTGCGAGACCGCACACGCAAAGAAACACCATCTTCAGAACCCCCCAAAACAAGCCCGAGTGATGCTGCAAGGTCGTAGGAGGATCTCATGTCACGCATCGTCGTAGACCCTGTAACACGAATCGAAGGACACCTGCGCATCGAAGCGGAAGTCGAGGGTGGAGCGATCACGGATGCGTGGAGCTCCGGAACAATGTTCCGCGGTATTGAGCTGATTCTTCGTGGCCGCGACCCGCGGGAAGCGTGGATTTGGACACAACGCATCTGCGGCGTCTGCACCACGGTCCACGCGCTCGCCTCCGTGCGGGCGGTCGAAGACGCGCTTGGCATTGAGGTGCCGGACAACGCGCGCATCATCCGCAACATCATCGCGGGGACTCAATACATACAAGACCATGTCATCCACTTCTATCATTTGCATGCGTTGGATTGGGTAGACGTGACGCTGGCCCTGAAGGCTGATCCGGCCAAGACCTCGCAGTTGGCGGAGTCCATTTCGAATTGGCCAAAGTCCAGCCGCACTTACTTCAAGGCTATCCAGGACCGTGTGAAGGCCCTTGTTGAGAGCAAGCAATTGAGCTTATTCGCGAGCGGATATTGGGGCCACCCGGCCTACCATCTGCCTCCGGAAGCAAACTTGTTGGCTGTGGCCCACTACATTGAGGCACTGGAATTCCAGCGGGAGTTCATCCGCATCCATGCGACGCTTGGGGGCAAGAATCCCCACCTGCAAACTTATTTGGTCGGGGGAATGGCTTCGGCGATGGATCCGAATGAGCCGCACGCGCCGATCAATTCCGAGCGCATTACTTTCCTCGCGGAGGTCGCCAAGTCGGCGCAGCAATTTGTCGAGCAGGTCTATATCCCGGATGTGTTGGCCGTTGCGGGTTTCTACCGCGATTGGTTCGGGCGGGGCGAAGGACTAGGAAACTTTCTCTCCTACGGAGAATATCCCATGGGCGGAATCCACGACGCGAGTCGCTTCTTCTTGCCGCGAGGGGCGATTCTTGGCCGCGATCTGTCGAAAGTTCATCCCGTCGATCCCGCGAGCGTGTCCGAGTATGTGACCCATTCTTGGTACGAGTATTCGGGAGGCGATTCCACGGGCAAGAACCCTTACGATGGGGAGACACAACCCAAGTACACGGGCCCGACTCCACCCTTTGAGCACCTGAATGTGGAGCAAAAATATTCCTGGCTCAAAGCGCCGCGCTTCATGGATACGCCCATGGAGGTGGGCCCACTGTCTCGAATGCTCATTGCTTATGCTTCGGGCCACGCCGAAGTAAAGGAACTGGTCAATACAGTCCTGACCAAACTGAACGCGCCAGCCACTGCGCTGTTCTCGACGCTGGGCCGGATTGCCGCACGCGCGATTGAAACCCAATTGATGGCTCGGGTAGTTCCTAAGTGGATCGACGAGCTGGGCAGCAACCTGGCTCATGGCAACCTCCGCGTCCATGAAGGCGAGAAGTGGGACCCTGCAACGTGGCCCAGCTCGGCGAAGGGATGGGGGTTCCATGAAGCGCCTCGCGGGTCCTTGGGACATTGGGTTCAGATCGAGGATCGCAAGATCAAGAATTACCAGTGCGTCGTTCCGACGACGTGGAATGCCGGTCCACGTGACGCCAAGGGGCAACGAGGTGCGTATGAGGCTTCGCTCCTAAAGACACCGGTTGCGGATCCGGAACGTCCGGTGGAAATACTGCGCACCATCCACTCGTTTGATCCTTGCCTGGCTTGTGCCGTGCACGTCACGGATGCTCGCGGGCGGCGTTTCGCTAAAGTCCAGGTTCGGTAGAGGGGAGGGGCCATGAGCGTGACTGCTGGTTCGTGGTCAGAGTCCAGAGCGCCGTATACGCTTGGACCTTCCGAACGTGTCTATGTGTGGGAACTGCCGGTACGCGTTTCGCATTGGTTCATCGTGCTCTCGGCGGCCGTGCTCGCCTTCACCGGATATTACATGCACAATCCCTTCATTGTGGTCCGGGCGCGCACCGCTTATGTGATGGGGACGATGCGGTTTATTCATCTGCTCGCGGCTTCGGTTTTCATTTCCGCGTTCCTTTTACGTTTTTATTGGTTTTTCGTGGGCAATGAATGGTCCAATTGGCGCGCCTTTGTTCCGATTCGCCGCTCCCAATGGCAAGGGATGGGCAGGATGGTGGCTTATTACTCCTTCCTGCGGAAGAATTTGGCGCACCACGTCGGCCACAACGCGCTGGCGGCGGTCACCTATATGGTGATGTTCACCCTGATGCTCATTGAGATTCTTACAGGGCTGGCGCTTTACAGCTATACGGTCAGCAACCGGGTTCTCACTTTCTTCATCGGCTGGCTCCCGCGGCTAATTAACATCTCCTACCTGCGGCTCACACATTTCCTCATCATGTTTGCGTTTGCCGTCTTTGTTATCCATCACGTCTACAGCGCCGTTCTGGTGTCGTGGGAAGAACGCAATGGCCTGATCGAGAGCATTTTCACAGGCTATAAATTTGTTCCGGAAGAGGAGCTCAAAGAAGCAAAGGCAACGAGGCAAAAGAAATAGCTCCCTTGGAAAGAGATTGGATCATGCAAACGGATTTGCAGAATTGAGAACAAACGATGGAGCGATTGCGGACCCATAAGATTGTGGTATTGGCTTTAGGAAACCTGATCCGTTCGGACGACGCCGTCGGCCTGTTTGCCCTGCGGGAATTGGAAAAGGACCCCACGCTGCCTGAATCTGTAACTCTTGTGGAAGGCGGGACCAAGGGATTAGAACTTCTGCCCTACATTTGTGAAGCAGCACGGCTATTGATTCTGGACTCGGTTGATGTAGGCGCACAGCCGGGAATGATTTTCCGGGTAGAGGGGCAGGATCTTCGCACGCTCCCGGGCACTGGCAGTGTTCATGAACTCGCCCTGGCGGATCTCTTGAATGCTCTTCGCATGATGGGGCGAGAACCAGAGGAAGCCGTCCTTCTGGGAGTGCAACCCTCTACCACGGCACTTGGAACCACGCTATCACCTCCCGTGCAACAAGCCTTACCAGCTCTCGTCGACGAAGCCTCGATGGTGGTCTCGCGATGGGCCTCAATGGACGAATTCTCAGTCCCCGCGACGGGCTACGCATTGACGGCGAATTAGGCAGATTCATCTTTCGAAGGCTAATTAGGTTTAGAATCGTAGGGAAGTTTCGGGAGCACCGCATGTGCCTGGCGATTCCTGGCAAGGTCCTGGAGATCTCGGAAAGCGGCGGTTTGCGGACAGGCCGCGTGAATTTTGGCGGAATTGTCAGCCAAGCATGTCTCGATTATGTCCCGGGAGTGCAAGTAGGCGACTATGTGATCGTTCACGTCGGCTTCGCCATCAGCAAAGTGGACCGCGAGGAAGCGGAGCGAACGTATGAGGCGCTGGAGTCCATGGGCTTGTTGGAAGGCGAGTTGCCGCCGGCAGCCGCGAGCGACCCGGAGACACCGTCGTGAAGTACATCGACGAATATCGCGACGAACGCATCGCTCATGGGCTGGCTGCGGAAATTCGGCAGGTCGTTACCCAGCCATGCGTGCTTATGGAAATCTGCGGCGGGCAGACGCATACGATCATGCGCTACGGCCTCGACGAATTGCTGCCCAAGGAAGTGGAACTCGTTCATGGCCCGGGCTGTCCGGTCTGCGTTACGCCACTTGAAACGATCGACAAAGCCATTGAGCTCGCTGCCCGGCCAGATGTCACGCTGGTTTCCTATGGGGACATGCTGCGTGTGCCGGGGTCGAGTTCCGATCTGTTTCGCGCCAAA
>Ga0187778_10000111_pt1 | contig 51362 bp, 42 predicted proteins | sample 1015_Q2_SP5_20_M_FD_132418 | JGI IMG/M metagenome (GOLD analysis project Ga0187778, IMG submission 132418) | Tropical peat soil microbial communities from peatlands in Department of Meta, Colombia - 1015_Q2_SP5_20_MG | ecosystem: Environmental > Terrestrial > Soil > Wetlands > Peat | place...
GAAAGGTTTGGGGAAGGCAGAGACTGCATCCCGCAACAAAAACGTTTCTGGCGCTGCGGATAGCGGTGAATCGAGAGATGGAGGAACTCGGGCAGTTTCTTTCTCGGACCCCCGCCACAATGAATTCGGGCGGCCGTTGGGTGGTCTTGAGTTATCACTCGCGGGAAGACCGCCTGGTCAAGCGCGCGTTTCAGGAGGGAGAGCGGCAAGGCACGCTCCGCGTGCTGACCAAACATGTAATCCAGCCTGCCGAAAAAGAATTGGCGGGCAACCCGCGTTCGCGAAGTGCGAAGCTGCGGTGTGCGGAAAGAGTGTAGTCATGGCGAGGAAAAAACAAGCAGCGGCGATGTTGGAATTTCAAACCGTCAAGCGGATTGATAATTCGCGCCTGGTGCGGCACGTCGAGCCGGTGAAGCTGAAAAACTTCTACCGCACGGTGGCGCTCGGCGGGATCGTGGCAGCATGCTTCATGCTTTACATTTACCAGCATTTTCGCTGCATCGATTTAAGCTTCCAATTGGAGCAAATGAAAGTTCAGCAGGTGCAGGCGGCAACCTTGAACTCTTCGCTGAAGCTGGAAATTGCCAGCCTAAGGAATCCGATGCGCATTGACGTGATCGCGCGCCGCCAGTTGGGATTGACGGAGCCGCTGCCGGCTCAAGTACAGGAATATGACGCGCCGCCAGGGGCCGAAGTGGCGGCCGCGCGATACATCCAAAGGGACCGTGCGCAGTAGCTGCGCTTGCGTGCGAAATAGCTTGGGATTTGGAGTCATTCGAATGACCTTCTCAGCGCAGCGCCTGCCAAAATAATTCACCATGGCCCTAAACCGTGCGCACGTCGTAATGAGCGAATGCAGAATGGGGAATGGCGGGCGCGACGACACCTCAGCCAGCCGTTTGCTCCTCGTTGCATGCGTGATGCTGGTTTGGGTGGCGGCGATTTTTGGCCGGCTCGGCTATCTCCAACTGTTCTGTCATGGCGATTACCTGAAACTCGCGGCCAAACAGCAGAAACGCGTCATTGAGATCACGCCAAAGCGGGGCTCGATCTACGACCGGAACCGGCACCCCCTGGCAATGAGCATCCCCATTGATTCTGTATTTGTGGTGCCGTCTGAACTGGGCGATCCGCAGCTTGCGGCGCAATTGCTTTCGGGAGTGCTCGGGATTCCTCGAGATGTGCTGCAGTCGAAATTCGAATCGCCGCAGAGCTTTGTCTGGATTGCGCGCAAACTGCCTCCAGATAAAAAGGAAGCGGTCGAGGCTTTGAACCTGAAAGGCATCTATTTTCAGGAAGAGAATCAGCGAATTTATCCGAAGCGCGAACTTGCCGCGCACGTGCTGGGATTCGTCAACTTGGATGAGAAGGGCATCGGCGGAATCGAATCCGAGCTGGAAAACAAGATTGGCGGCAGGAGCGAAAAGATCGTGGTCATGGCCGACGCACGGCAGCGGTGGTTCGACGGCGGTGAGGCGCAGCGCGACCACGGCTCGGATGTGATTCTCACGCTCGATGAAAAAGTGCAGTACATCGCCGAACGGGAGTTGGCTACGGCCGTCGCCAAAACCCATGCCATTGCCGGGACGGTGATCGTCATTAATCCAAGCAATGGCGAAATTCTTGCTCTCGCCAACCTGCCGACGTTCAATCCCAACACTTGGACTGATGCGCCTGCGGAGACGCGTATGAACCGCGCGGTGAGCGCCATCTACGAGCCGGGTTCGACTTTCAAACTCATCACATTGGCGGCGGCATTTGATCAGGGCATTACGCGCCCCGAGGAAGTCTTCAATTGCGAGAACGGGGCGGTTTACATTGCGGGGCATCGCATCCGGGACCACAAGCCGTTTGGTTTGCTCACCGTGTCAGACATCCTGGCGAAATCGAGCGACGTAGGCGCAATCAAAATTGCGCTGCGGCTGGGCGCTCCAAAGCTCTACGACTATATCCGCGCGTTTGGCTTTGGACAGCTCACCCATGTGGATATTCCGGGAGAAAGCCGGGGAATGCTGCAGGACCTAGAGAGTTGGAGTCCGATTTCCATCGGATCAATCTCGATGGGACAGGAAATCGGAGTGACTCCCATTCAGCTTGTCAGTGCAGTCTCGGTGATTGCCAACGGAGGGATACTTAATACGCCGCACATCGTTGCCGAAGTGCGCCATGGCGACCAGTCTTCGCCTGCCGAAGGCTCACCGGTGCAGGCGGAACCAAGGCGTGTCATTCGCCCGGAAACTGCGGCGACATTGCGCCGGGCGATGGAAGGTGTCATTCTGAATGGGACTGGGACGCTGGCCCATCTCGACGGATGGACGGCGGCAGGAAAAACGGGATCAGCACAGAAAATTGATCCCGCCACGGGACGATATTCACCTACGCAACTCATCGCTTCGTTCACCGGATTTGCGCCCATCAACAACCCGGCAGTGACGATTCTTGTGTCGCTGGATTCGCCGGTGGGCGAACACGAAGGCGGACAAGTCGCCGCCCCGGTGTTCAAACGAATCGCGGAGCAGGTCTTGCCATACCTCGACGTGCCGCGGGATGTGCCGTCTGGGCCACGGCTTGTGCAGGCTGCGTATCAAAAAGAACATGAGGTTGACGGCCAAGCGCTTGCGGATTTCACGCCTACGGATTTTTCCGCTCAGGTGGACCTGTCCCCTGCGCAGAGGAGTGAATCTGCGGGGGACGCAGGTCAAAAGAAAACCCCATCTGTCACCGTTGCCGTCGATGAAGGCGGGGATATTGCCGTGCCGGATTTCGCTGGAAAAACCATGAGGGAAGTGACCGAGAGCTGTTTGCGGCTGGGCTTGGATCCCGTGTTGGTTGGCAGCGGCCTTGCAGTGAATCAGAAGCCAGCTGCGGACACGAAGCTGCGGCGTGGAGCGAAGCTCACGGTGCAATTCGGGACACCGGAGCCGAAAAACGCGAATCCGCAACAAAAAGCCAAGCATTAGTATGAAAATAGAATTGAGTCAAGAAGAAGAACGACTACAGGACACCGCCACGAAACCACCAATTGTAAAGAGGAGAGATGCTGTCCTGGTAAGCGCCACGAGCATTCGAATGAGACTCCGTGATGTATTTCAGAATGCTGGCGCGACTTTGCCGAGTGGGTCGGATGAAATCGAAATCACACAGGTGGCCTGCGATTCGCGGAAAGTGCAGCCTGGCGCGCTGTTTTTCGCCCTGCATGGAGCAAAGGCGGATGGAAATGCGTTCGTTCAGGACGCTTTGAAGCAAGGGGCAGCGGCCATCGCGAGCGAAGAGCCGGCATCGAGCGCTCTCTCAGCTGGAGTTGCCTGGATTCAGGTGCGTGAAGCGCGGAAGGCGCTGGCCATTGCGGCCGCGAATTTCTTTGGCCATCCCGCGAGCGCATTGCAGCTTGTGGCTGTAACCGGAACAAATGGGAAGACCACTACAACGTCGTTGGTCGATGCAATTCTAAAAGCTTCAGGCGCCAGGACAGGCTTGTTCGGAACCATCGCGTACCACACACCACTGGGCAACTATCCCGCGCCAAATACGACGCCCGAGTCCGTGGATCTTCAGGGATTTCTCGCCGAAATTCGCGATGCGGGCGGAAAGTATGCGGTATTGGAAGCGAGCTCACATGCCCTGTCCATGGACCGGCTATGGGGCTGCCATTTTCAAGCTGCAGTGTTTACGAATCTGACCCGCGAGCACATGGACTTTCACAAGACGTTCGAGGATTACTTTGCTGCGAAAAGGCGGCTGTTTGAAGGAACAGGCGCCGGAATCCCCGAAGTCGCCGTTGTCAATTCCGACGATGAATGGGGCAAAAAGCTCGCTGGGCTAGCGAAGCACACCGTCACGTACGGCCTGGAATCGCACGTGGACATCACCACAAAGAAATTTCAGTTGACGTTTGATGGCTTAAGTTTTGCGGCGCAAACGCCGAAGGGAAAAGTGCAGGTTTCATCGCACCAAGTGGGGCGAATCAATGTTTATAACTTGCTGGCGGCGATTGGCGCTGCGCAGGCATTGGGGCTTTCGAACGAAATCATCGAGAAAGGGATCCGAAGTCTTGAAAGTGTTTCTGGGAGATTTCAACGAATCGACTTGGGCCAGCCGTTCTTTGTGATTGTCGATTACGCGCACACCGATGATGCACTGGAGAATCTGATTCGCACAGCGCGAGAGCTGAACCCCAAGGGCCGCATCATCACTCTCTTCGGATGCGGTGGGCTGAAAGACCGGACCAAGCGGCCGGTGATGGGAGAGGTCACCGGCAGACTCAGCGACCTGACGATTCTTTCGAATGATAATCCGCGAACGGAAGATCCGCTGAAAATCATCAGCGACATCGTTGTGGGATTGCAAAAGACCGCTGGGAAATACTTGATCGAAACGGATCGCGAAAAAGCCATCGGCCTGGCGATGGATGAGGCTCGCACCGGCGACATCTTATTGTTAGCAGGGAAAGGCCACGAGAATTATCAGATCCTGGCCGACCGCACTCTGGAATTCGACGACCGGGAAATGGCACGGCGCGCTCTTCGCGAGCGCGGTTACGAAAAGTCGCAGAACGGGGCATCGAACAGTAAATCGCGTACCGGCAACGGGTTTGGCACCTAGCGCGCTTGTTGAACGGCAGGAACGAGGGCGCTCGGGTCCCGGCGAGACAGGGACGAGCCAATTAGGTCACCTCGAAAGGAGGAGCCCTCAAAACGTTGAAAACCGAGCGAGCCGTGGGGTCGTGGGTTAAGGCCAACCCTTTGAGGAACTTATGCGGTGGACGATTGCACAGGTGGCTGGCGCTTTGGGTACTCGGCCGGGGGCGGGACTCAACCCCATGGCCCGGCTGGCCGGTGTGTCGATTGATTCTCGCACGATACGTGCCGGAGAACTGTTCGTGGCCATCCACGGACCGCGTCATGACGGACACGATCACGTGGCCAGTGCGCTGGAGCATGGAGCGATCGCGGCAGTGGTGGCCGAGGCGCGCGCTTCGGAGTACGCGGGCTGGGTCAGCGACCGCTGCATTACCGTGGCCGACACTTTCGAGGCACTCAAGCAACTGGCGCGCGCGGTGCGCGAAGCCTGGGGCGGGAAAATTGCCGGTGTCACCGGTTCGGTCGGCAAGACCACTACGAAGGAAATCTTGGCGGCTCTGTTGGGCACGAAGCTCCGGGTCCTGAAATCAGAAGGAAATTTGAATAATGAGTATGGGCTGCCGCTGACGCTGTTTCGCCTGGAAGAAATGGATCAGGCCGCAGTCCTTGAGATGGGCATGTCTCGGCGCGGAGAATTGGCGCGGCTGGCGGCGATTGCGCGGCCAGACGTTGGTGTGGTTACGCGAATATCGCCAGCGCACCTGGAATTTTTTTCTTCGGTAGACGAGATTGCGCTCGCCAAGCGCGAGCTGATTGAAGGCTTGAACGGTTCTGGATCGACGGCGGTTCTAAATGCGGATGATCCGCGCGTGGCTGCTTTTGGCGCGTATGCGCCAGGCCGCGTGTTGACGTACGGTATCGAAAAGCAAGCGTTTTTCATGGCCCAGGAAATTGAAGATCGCGGCGCGCTGGGATCAGCGTTTGAATATGTAAGTCCGGAAGGTCGCGTGCGCCTGGAGCTGACTGTGCCTGGCCGCCACGCCATCGCCAATGCCCTGGCGGGGCTGGCGGCGGCAAGCGTTTGGGGAATTGGCGCAGCGGAAGCGCAAAGCGTTTTGCGCGGGCTGCGCGCGCCGGCCATGCGTGGCGAGCTTTTGCGTTTCTCCAACGGAGCTGCACTGATCAACGACAGCTACAACTCGAGTCCAGCAGCGCTGCAGGCGATGACCGAGCTATTGGTGGCGACGCCCAATTTCCAGCGTCGAATTCTCGCGGCGGGTGAAATGCGGGAGCTGGGCGCCGCCTCCTCGCAACTGCATCGTGAAGCTGGTCAATTTGCCGCGAAGACCGGGAAAGTCGATTGGATCGTTGCCGTGGCGGGACAGGCGGCACAAATCTTGGAAGGCGCGGTGGCTGCAGGTTTCCCGCGTTCCCGGACAATGTTTTTCGAGGCACCACGAGAAGCCGCCGAATTCCTGGCGGAACTGGTGACGTCCGGCGACCTGCTGCTCGTAAAAGGTTCGCGCGGCGTGAAAATGGAACAGATTGTCGAAGCCTTGATTACACGGCATGCCGCGCCGGGCGATTTTTCCAGCGAGGAGGTCCGGCACTGAGATGCTCTACTACCTCCTCTACCACGTCTTGCAGCGCTACTTTAGCCCCCTGAATGTATTTCGCTACATCACCGTTCGCACTGTATACGCGAGCCTCACCGCAATGTTTCTTGCCTTGGTGTTTGGGCCTTGGCTTATCCGGCGCTTGCGGGAATTGCAGATTGCGCAATTCATCCGGGAAGAGGGTCCTGAGGAACACAAAAAAAAGGCGGGAACGCCGACCATGGGTGGAGTGCTCATTGTGCTCTCTACCGCTGTGCCCGTGCTTCTCTGGGCCGACCTGACAAATCCCTTCATTCTGCTTTCTCTTTTTGCGCTGATTGGTTTTGCGGTGATCGGCTTCATCGATGACTACGCAAAAGTATCGCAGCAGCGCAATTTGGGGCTCACTGCGAAGAAGAAAATTTATTTTCAGACTTTTGTCAGTCTTGTAGTGGGCGTTGTGTTGCTGGTGCTGGCGACCTACAGCGCGTACTCGACGCAGTTTGTCTTTCCTTTCGTGAAGCGGTTTCACCCTGATCTGGTGATTCACCCGCTGCTCAGTCAGTCGCATTTCTCCGGACACCTATGGCCGCTGGCGTTTTTGCCATTTCTCGTTGCCACGGCGATTGTCATCGTGGGTTCCTCCAATGCCGTAAATTTGACTGATGGATTGGACGGGCTGGCCATCGGATGCACGGTAATCGCCGCGGGAGCTCTCACCGTTTTGACTTATGTGAGCAGCAACTATCGCTGGGCCACCTATCTTGAAATCCAGTACATTCCGCGAGTCGGCGAACTGACTGTTTTTTGCGGTGCGCTTGTTGGAGCGTCGCTCGGCTTCCTTTGGTACAACGCGCACCCTGCGGAAGTTTTTATGGGCGACGTGGGCTCTTTGTCGCTCGGCGGAACTCTGGGCACCGTCGCGGTCATCATCAAGCAGGAGATTCTGCTGTTTTTCGTCGGCGGCATTTTTGTCATTGAAGCGCTGTCCGTGATTCTTCAGGTTGCTTCTTTCAAACTCCGCGGCAAGCGCATCTTCCGGATGGCGCCGATTCATCACCATTTCGAATTGCTGGGCTGGAGCGAATCGAAAGTGATCGTGCGATTTTGGATTGCTGCGCTGGTGTTTGCGCTGTTTGCGTTGACAACCCTGAAATTGAGGTAGGCAGTCTAAGTGAAAGATTCATGTGATAGCGATGGCCAATGCAATCGAGTTGCGAGGGAAGCGCGTGCTGGTCGTGGGGCTGGCAAGGACGGGTGTCGCCACGGCGCTGTTTTGCGCAGCGAGGGGTGCACAGGTAACTTGTACGGATACCCGGCTCGAGAACGAAATTGCCGACTCCGTATCGCGGTTGCGAACTGCTGGCGTAAATCTCGAATTGGCCGGACATCCTGAGCGGCTGCTCCTCCATCAGGATTTGATCATTCCCAGTCCCGGGGTTCCCGCCGATACGCCATTTTTGCGGGCGGCGCGCGCGAAGGGCATCACCATTTGGAGCGAAATCGAACTCGCGGATCGCTTTTTGAATGGGAAACTCATCGGCATCACTGGGTCGAACGGCAAAACAACGACCTCCTCCTTGATCGAACACGTCTTAAGATGCGCCGGCTTTCCCACGATTCTCGCAGGGAATATCGGAACGCCTTTGATCTCTTGCGTGGAAAAGACCAACGATCAAACTATCACCGTGGCCGAGTTAAGTAGCTTTCAGCTGGAACTGATCGAGTCGTTTCGCCCGAATATCAGCGTGTTTTTAAATCTGACCCCGGATCATCTGGACCGGCATCGCACCTTTGAAGCGTACGGCTCAGCCAAGGCCCGCATCTTCGAGAATCAGATTGAAACTGACAGCGCGGTGCTGAACGCCGATGACGCTGCCACTGCCCCACTCGCCCCGAGCAGGCCGCACGTCTACTGGTTCAGCAGGAAACAACGAGTGGCACAGGGGGCTTTTGTGCGCGGAAGCGAAATTGCCTTTCGGCATGATGGCGTCGAAGAAGCAGTGCTAAGACTCAGCGACATTCCTCTGGCTGGCGGCCACAACGTGGAAAATGTTTTGGCTGCCGTCGTAGCGACCCGCATTGCGGGCGCGGAACCGGCCGCGATCGCCAAAGGCGTGCGCTCTTTTTCCGGCGTCGAGCACAGACTCGAGTTTGTCACGGAAATCGGCGGCGTCCGCTATTACAACGATTCGAAAGCCACCAACGTCGACGCCACGCTCAAGGCCCTCGATGCATTCCCCGGACGTATCCTGATCATTCTCGGCGGCAAGGACAAAGGAAGCGACTACACGGTGCTGCAAGCTCCATTGCGGCAAAAAGCTATTTTAGCGCTATTGATTGGCGCGGCTGCTGAAAAAATTGAAAAACAGATCGCTGGAAGTGTCGCCATCGAGCGCGCCGAAACAATTCAACGCGCGGTGGACACAGCAGCCCACGCGGCTCAGCCGGGCGACATTGTGATCCTTGCGCCGGCATGCGCCAGCTTCGACCAGTTTCAGAACTTCGAGCACCGCGGCCGTGTTTTCAAAGAGCTTGTGCATCAGCTCGAACGCCAAGCGGCCAACAGCACGTTTGGAGGCAGGTAAAGAAATGCTGAGACGTTCTGAAAATGACCGCTGGCTTTTCGGCGCGACCCTCACGCTTTGCCTGTTAGGCGCGGTGATGATCCTGAGCGCCTCCGCGGTGACCGCGGAACAGCAGTACGGACACTCGTACATCTTTCTGATACGGCAGGCCGCATGGCTGGTGATCGGGCTTTTGGGAATGTTCCTCCTGATGCGCACTGATTATCACAAGCTGCGCGAACCGGCCGTCGTTTATCCAGCCCTTTGCGTGGTCTTGCTGATGCTCGTCGGCGCGTTTTTTCTGGACAAGAGCCACGCCACGCACCGGTGGATCCGCTTGGGCCCAGTTGGAATCCAGCCTTCTGAACTCGCGAAGCTTGCCGTCATTCTCTATCTGGCTTGGTTTCTCGATCAGAAGAGACGCGGCAAGGAGGGCATGGAATTCTGCAAAGAAGATTTCTTGAACACCCTTTTGCCCGCGATAGCACCTGTGCTTCTTTGCGTCGGGTTGATCCTGGCTCAACCGGACCTCGGAACTTCGGTGGACATCGTACTTTTCGCGACGGCGATTCTGTTTGTCGCAGGGCTTTCCTGGAAGTGGATCGCTGCTGGAGCGGCGGCGGCGTTGCCGGTGCTCGTCCTGCTGATTACCCTTGCGCCCTACCGCTTGGCGCGCTTCCTTGCGTTTTGGAATCCCAGTTCTGACCCTCAGGGCGCGGGATTTCAGTTGCGCCAGTCGCTCATCGCTGTTGGCTCCGGCGGCCTGACCGGCGTCGGACTGATGGAAAGCAAGCAAAAGCTCTTTTATTTGCCCGAGGCGCACACCGATTTTATCTATGCCGTGATTTGTGAAGAGCTGGGATTCATCGGCGCCATAATTGTTATTGCGCTCTTCGTGATTTACGGAAGGCGCGGAATTCGCGCGGCATTTGCGGCTCCGGACCGATACGGCCGCCTTCTTTCCGTCGGGATTACCGCAATGGTCTTGTGCCAGGCGCTGATCAATTTCGCGGTCGTGCTTGGCATGGTGCCGACCAAAGGCATTCCGTTGCCGTTCATCAGTTATGGAGGCTCCAGTTTGCTGGTGATGCTGCTTGGCACCGGCGTGCTGCTCAATATCTCGCAGCAAGCACGGGAAGTTTGAGGAGCAGCGCGTCAAGTGAAATTGCTGATTGCAGGCGGCGGCACTGGCGGGCACGTTTTTCCGGCGCTTGCCATAGCGTGCGAATGGTTGTCCAGAGGAAGCGAGAGGGAAGTAGTGTTGGTAGGAACAGAGCGTGGAATTGAAATGAAGCTTGTGCCTCAAGCCGGTCTGCCGCTCGAAACATTGCGCGTCGCCGGCCTCAAGGGCAAAGGCGGAGCAACGTTACTCAAGAATTTGGTTATGCTCGCGCCCGCGATGTTGGACGCTCGGCGTGTCTTGCGCAAGCACAAACCCGTCGCGGCGTTTGGCGTCGGTGGCTATGCCGCCGGGCCCATGCTGCTGGCAACCTGGCTTGCGCGCATTCCGAACATCATCTTCGAGCCAAATGCCGAACCCGGCTTTACAAACAAGGTCTTGGCGCGAATTTCCCAGCGCATCGCCACCGGCTATGAAGTTTCTGCACAGCAGTGGGGGGAAAAAGCCATCCTTACGGGTTGTCCGGTGCGTGCGGAGTTCTTTTCCGCCGTGCCTCGTCAGCCTGAGAAACCGTTGCGACTTCTCATTACTGGAGGCAGCCAGGGTGCTCTCCCGATCAATCGAGCCTTCGTGGATGCTATGGACAAGTTGGCCCCACGAAAAAATGAGCTGAGTATCGTGCATCAAACCGGTGAGCGCGACTATGACGCCGTGCGCACCGCCTACGCGCGGCGCGAAATCCGCGCAGAGGTCTTCCCCTTCCTTACGAATATGCCGGAGCGCTTTGCTTGGGCTGACGTCATTGTCTGCCGCGCAGGGGCCATTACCGCTGCCGAAATCGCGGCTGCCGGCCGCGCCGCCATCTTCATCCCCTTCGGGCGCGCCACTGACAGCCACCAACTGCGCAACGCGCAGGAGATGGCTCGCTCCGGTGCTGGCCGCGTCATCACGGAACCCGAGCTGACCGTCGACAAACTGACGAATGAAATTTTCAGCCTTCTCGACCAGCCGGGCGAAATCGAAAAGCTCTCCTCTAACGCCCGTGCCCTCGCTCGTCCCAACGCCACCCGCGACATTGTGAATCTCATCGAGGAGGCCGCAAACGTGCAAGGAAACAAGGCGAGGACAATTCCATGATGGTCTCCTTTCGCAACTTTCAACGCATTCACCTTGTGGGCATCGGCGGCATCGGCATGAGCGGCATCGCCGAAGTTCTGCTAACACTCGGCTATTCCGTTTCGGGATCGGATGTAAAGCTCTCGAACATTACCGAACGGCTGCAAGACCTAGGCGCGACCATTTACGAAGGCCACAAAGCCTCCAACGCCGATGGCGCCCACGTGGTGGTCACCTCTTCCGCTGTGCGGTCGGACAATCCCGAAGTCGTCGAAGCTCACAAAATGAAAATCCCGGTCATTCCCCGCGCGGAAATGCTCGCGGAATTGATGCGCCTGAAATATGGCATTGCCGTGGCCGGAGCCCATGGCAAAACGACTACCACCTCGATGGTCGCCTCGATTTTGGCCGAGGCGCATCTCGATCCGACGTTTGTCGTTGGGGGCAAGGTCAATCAGGCAGGAACAACGGCCCGCTTGGGCAAGGGCGAATACTTTGTCGTTGAAGCCGACGAAAGCGACCGCAGCTTTCTGATGCTCGCGCCGGTCGTTGCTGTTGTCACCACCATCGACCGCGAGCATCTCGATCAATACAACTCGCTCGAAGATATTCAGGACGCGTTTGTCCAATTTGTGAACCGCGTGCCGTTTTACGGTGCCGTAATTTTGTGCCTGGATGAACCCAACGTGCAGGCGATCATTCCTCATGTGAAGCGCCCCATCATCACGTATGGCACTTCGAGCCAGGCCGATCTCGTGATTAGCGATGTGAAGCTGGAAGGACTCGAGAGCGAATTTCGCCTGACCTACAAAGGCGATGACCTTGGCCTCTTTCACTTGTCACATCCACCTGGCATCCACAATGTGCGCAACGCCGCCGCCGCTGCCGCCGTAGCCTTGTATTTGAATGTTGCGTCAGACCTGATCCGCGAAGGCCTTGCCAAATTTGCCGGAGTTGGCCGCCGCTTCGACATCAAAGGCACCGTGAACGACATCACCGTGATCGACGATTACGGGCATCATCCCGCGGAAATCCGCGCGACGCTTGCCGCTGCTCGTGGCTGCAAGTTCAATCGCTTGCTGGTGCTCTTTCAGCCGCATCGCTACACCCGGACGCGGCATCTTTGGAGCGAATTCTGCCGCGCGTTCAATGAGGCCGATGTCCTCGTGATGACCGATATCTACGCTGCTAGCGAAGCGCCGATTCCCGGCGTCACCAGTGAAGCGCTCGCCAATGCCATTCGCGATGCAGGGCACAAGAACGTTCATTACTCGCACTCCATCCAAAAGGGGATTGAGCTTTTGCTCAAGCAGGCGCAGCCGGGCGACGCCATCTTAACTGTCGGCGCCGGCAATATCAGCCGCGCTAGCAACGAACTTATGGTTCTTCTCGGAACCGAGAATTCCGCGCCTTATGCTCATTAGCGATCCAAAGGTCATTAAACAACTCGCCGGACTCCGCGTGGACCTTCGGCGAGGTGCCAGTCTGTCCGAACTGACTTCGCTCGGCATCGGCGGCACTACTGATTTGCTCCGTATCACCAGGCACCAGAGCATTCCAGAGCTGATGAGTCTTTTGGAAGCAAACCACATTTCCCACAGGTTCCTGGGTGGTGGTTCGAATTTGCTTGTGGCCGATGGGGAACTTCCCTGGGTTGTTCTACAACTCGTTCCAGCGGAACCCGGGGTGGTCTTGGAAGGCAATCTGGCCCACGTCGATGCCGCTGCCGACCTTGGCCGCACCATCACCTTCTGCGCGAAGCATGATTTGGGCGGCATGGAGGGCCTCATCGGCGTTCCCGGCACGGTGGGTGGCGCCTTGCGCATGAACGCCGGCGCCTACGGCATGCAGATCGGCACTTACGTTCGCGAAGTCACTCTCTACCGCGCCTCCACCGGCAAACTCGAAACCGTTCGCGGCCATCAAATTTCTTTTGAATACCGCCACACTTCTTTCGCGCCTGATGATATGATGCTCGCAGTGACATTGGAACTACCCTCCAAACCGTACGCTGAAATCCTAAAAGGAATTCGTATCTGCAACGAAAAAAGGCGCTCCAGCCAGCCGCTCGGCCAGAAAAGCGCGGGCTGCATCTTCAAAAACCCTCCCGGAGCCTCCGCCGGCCGCATGATTGATGAGCTCGGGCTCAAGGGACTTTCTGTCGGCGACGCGCGCGTCAGCGACCGCCACGCCAATTTCTTCGTAAACAGGGGCCGTGCTACGGCCAAGGACATGCTGGCGCTCATCGCCGACGTCCGCCAGCGCGTCGAAAAGGCTTATGGCGTTGCTTTGGAAAATGAGGTGGTGGTTTGGAACGGCTAAAGCCCATGCAGCGGAACGCGACGGCTGCCGCGGAAGCCGCCGAGCCATATCGTCCGGAGCTGATTGCCGACGATGAGCCGCGCTATCTCCGCCGCCAAAAGCCCGTCGAAATCCGCCGCAAAAAGCTCGGCGGCCGCGGCTGGCCTTTCTATCGCCGCGTTCTTATCATTACGGCCGCCGGGCTCGTCTTTGTTGTGGCAGCCTTCTATGGGACTCGATTCCTTCTTTATTCGCCGACAGTGCTGTTGCTCAGGCCCGATCAAATTGAAATAACCGGCAATCACGTTGTCACCCGCGAAGCCGTGCTCCAGCAGTTCGTCCCAGACCGCAACCATAGCGTCCTGCAGATTTCGCTCGACTCGCGCCGCAGGCAACTCGAACAGTTGCCTTGGGTCGAATCCGCCAGCGTTCAGCGGGTATTGCCGAACCGCATTCGCGTCGACCTGACCGAGCGCACTCCCGTCGCTTTTGCTCGCATCGGAAACGAACTCGCGCTCACTGACGCCCACGGCGTCATCCTCGAGCGTCCTCGCGACGAGGACCTGCATTTCCCAATCGTGACCGGCGTCTCAGAGGACCTGCCTCGCGAGCAGCGCGAAAAGCGCATGCAGCTTTATCAGGAGTTCATGAAGGGCATCGAACTCGTCCGCGGCGGCTCCTCGCAAAACGTCAGCGAAGTGGACCTTTCCAATCCTAAGGACTTGCGCGTCGTCATGACCGGGCTGGCCAGCGCCACCGATTCCCAGGCCGTCACCATTCACTTCGGTTCGAGCGACTTTTCCGGCAAGTTCAAAATGCTGGTCGACAACTTCTCGCAATGGCAGGCGAACGCGGGGAAGGTGCAGTCCATCGATTTGCAGTATTCGCGGCAAGTGGTCGTGAACCCCGACACCAGTACGGGCACGTCCGCGAAAACGAAATAGAACCAGTAGCACAGGCTTCAGCCTGTGCCGCCTTTGCGAAGTGCAAGGTCTTTGAAGTTGTTGGGCAGTTGAAGGGATGCATTTCTTGTAGGAGAGCGGCGGCTTGGCGAAGAAAGACAAATACCTGGTTGGTCTGGACATCGGCAGCACGAAAACTTCGGTTCTCATCGCGGAACTCGAAGGCGAACTTGTGAAATTTCTCGCCCTTGGCGCAGCCGAATCCAAAGGCTTGCGCAAAGGTTTGATCGTCAATCTTGATTCCACAGTGAGCTCCATTCGCCGCGCCGTGGAGGAGGCGGAAAGCGTCGCAAACGTGCCCGTCGAGGAGGCGCTCATCGGTGTGGCAGGCAGCCACGTTCGCGGCGTGAACAGCCGCGGCGGGATCACTCTGGGATCCCGCCCACGCGACATCGAGCGCGACGACGTTCGCCGCGCCGTCGACGCCGCCCGCAACATTTCACTTCCCGAAGATCGAGAAGTGCTCCACGTCCTCCCTCACGAATTCATCGTGGATGCGCAAGCAGGCATTCACGACGCCATTGGAATGGTCGGCGTGCGCCTCGAAGCCAACGTTCACCTCGTCACCTCTTCGGTCGCGGCCACCCAAAATCTCATAACCGCCGCCAACAAGGCCGGCATCCTCATTAGCGATACCGTTCTCGAGCCGCTCGCTTCCGCCGAAGCCTGCCTCACCCAGGACGAGCGCGAACTCGGTTGCTGCCTCTTGGACATCGGTGGCGGCACAACCGAATTGATCGTCTATGGCGGTGGCGTTGTGCGTCATACCGGAGCCGTGCCCATCGGCGGAGATCACTTCACCAACGATCTTGCCGTTGGCTTGCGCACTCCGATTCCCGAAGCCGAGCGCATCAAACGTCGCAACGGCTGTGCCGCAAGCTCTTTCCTGAAGGACGACGGCGCGATCGAAATTGCCAGTGTCGGCGACCGCCCGCCGCGCACCATCTTCGCGCACATGCTCACGGACATCATTGAGCCGCGCGCCATGGAACTGCTCTCCCTCATCCACGACGAGTTGCAGCGCGCCGGCCTCGACGGCCAAATTCCGGCTGGATTCGTCTTGGCTGGCGGCGGCGCTCGCTTGCGCAGCCTCGACGAACTCGCCGAGCGCTCGTTCCATTTGCCGGTTCGCACGGCGGAACCAAAGGGTTTGACGGATCTGCCCGAACAAGTGGCTCAGCCCGAATACGCGACGGTTGTGGGACTGGTTTTGTACGGCGCCAAAGCGCGGCGTTCCGCGCAGCAGCGCTCCGGGAATTTCGTATCCAAATTGAAAGCCATGTTCGCTGGCGCCTCGTGACCCTGCCCGTGGCGCGCAGCGAATGTGAAGGAGACTGAGGGAAATATGACAGCAAAAGACGCAGGAATTCGCATGAGCTTCAGCGAGGAGTTGCAGCCAGCGAAAATCAAAGTCATTGGCGTGGGCGGGGGCGGTTGCAACGCAGTGAACCGCATGATTCGCGCCAAGGTCGAGGGCGTCGAATTCATCGCCGCCAACACCGATCTTCAGGCGCTCAAGCTCTCGCAGGCTCCCGCCAAGCTGCAACTCGGCGCAAAGCTCACCAAAGGCCTTGGCGCAGGCGCCAATCCCGAGGTTGGCCGCAAAGCCGCTCTCGAAGACACCGAGAAAATCATCGAGGCGCTCGAAGGCGCCGACATGATTTTCATTACCTCAGGCCTCGGCGGCGGCACCGGCAGCGGCGCCGCTCCGGTCGTTGCTTCGCTTGCCAGCGAATTAGGCGCGCTCAGCGTCGCTGTCGTAACGAAACCGTTCGCCTTTGAGGGCAAGCGCCGCATGCTGCAGGCCGAACAGTCCTTGCAGGAACTGATTGGCGCGGTCGACACGGTAATTGTCATTCCCAACGAGCGCTTGATGGAAACTGTCGAGCGCGGCACCAGCTTTTTCGACGCCTTCCGCATCGCCGATGACATTCTTCGCCAGGCCGTTCAGGGCATCTCCGACATCATCACCGTTCCCGGCATCATCAATCGCGACTTCGCCGACGTCAAAGCCATCATGCACGGCCAGGGCTACGCGGTGATGGGCACCGCCGTTGCCACGGGTACCAGTCGCGCCGTCGACGCCGCCAATCGCGCTATCGCCAGCCCCTTGCTCGAAGACAATTCCATTCAGGGTGCGCAAGGCATTCTCATCAACATCTCCGGCAGCTCCAGCCTCACGCTTCACGAAGTTCACGAAGCCTCGAGCGTCATCCAAAAAGCCGCTCACGAAAACGCCAACATTATTTTTGGCGCCGTGCAGGACGACAATATGAAGGACTCCGTCAAAATTACCGTCATCGCCGCGGGCTTCAAGGACGCCAACCGGAAAGGTCTGCACCAGAAGCCGTCTTTCCTGCCCAAAACTTGGAAGGCCGGCCGCGAATTGCCCGAAGCGCCGCTGCAGCAAACCCTGCCCAACGTCGTCCATCAGGTTCAGCAAAACGTTCGCGACGTCAGCCCCGAAGTCCCGGCCGACGATCTGGACGTCCCGACCTTCTTGCGCCGCCAAGCCCAAAAAGCTTAGGGCTCAGAGTTTCCGTCATCCCTAGCCCCGTCGCGGTTCTTGCTCGCGGTAAGCGGGCGCGAGAGCTGTCGCAAACGGCGGCGAGGGATTTGTTTTTTGTAGCCTCCACATCCCTATGACTCACGCTCCAAAGCTTTGCACGGTCTCAGGCGGGAAGTGGTTCCTCTTATCATCAGCTTGCGTGAGCCAGGTCACGCGAGAGCGTGATTGCAGACGCTTTCCTCTGGAATCAGCCTCTATAGCATCAGTCAGGGAGCGACATGTATGTCAGTCGCACACCCGCCCATACAAGAGTACGTATCACACTACCGCATCCTGGAGCATCTGGGCAGCGGCGGGATGGGTGTGGTGTACAAGGCCGAAGATACGTTGTTGCACCGCCCTGTCGCGATCAAATTCCTGCCCGATGAACTAGCCCATGACGATTTGGTCTTCGAGCGCTTCCGGCGTGAAGCGCGCACGGCCTCGGCATTAAATCACGCCAACATCTGCACGATTTACGAGATCGGCGAACAAGCGGGGCGCCCGTTCATTGTAATGGAGTACCTTGAAGGGCGCACGCTACGGCAAGCCTTGCACGGGCAGCCAATGGAAACCGAGCAGCTTGTTAATCTCGGCATCGAAGTGGCGGAGGCGCTGGACGCGGCGCACAGCAAGGGCATCACACACCGCGATCTCAAACCGGGAAACATCTTCGTAACGAACCGCGGGCATGCCAAACTCCTCGATTTCGGTCTGGCGAAGCCCGGATTGGAAGGCGTCGTTTCCGACACGAGAACAACTCTCAGCCAAGATCAGCTCACGACCGCCGGTTCGACACTGGGTACTGTGGCCTATATGTCCCCGGAACAAGCCCTCGGGAAGAATGTTGATGCGCGCAGCGATCTATTCTCGTTCGGAGTCGTGCTCTACGAGGCCGCGACCGGTTCCTTGCCGTTCCCGGGAGAGACAACCGCGGCCATCTTTGACGGCATTCTGAACCACAATCCCCCGTTTCCTTCGCGGCTTAACCATGCGTTGCCTCCACAACTGGATCGCATCATCAGTACCTGCCTCGAGAAAAACCGCGAAGTCCGGTATCAAAGCGCCGCCGAGGTTGGTGCGGACCTGAAACGCCTCAAGCGCGATACGGAGTCCGACAAAATTGCCACGGTGGCCGGGGCTGCGTGGCGGCCTCGCAGGCGGCCCGTCTTGGGAATTGTCGCAGCAATTTCTGTCGTCTTTTTATTGGTTACGTGGCTCGTACTTACGTGGTTTGGGCGCACCGCGGAGCCGAAAGTCCTTGCGACAAGCGAACTCACCCGCGCCGGCCTTGCCAAGGACAGTCTCGTTTCGGATGGCTCCCGGCTTTACTACACGGAAGCGGGAACCTACAAAATGGGAGTCTTCCAAATCTCCGTTGCGGGTGGAGATGCCTCCCAAATTCCTTTCCCGCTTGCAGTGGCAAGAGTCCATGCGATCTCTCCCGACCGCACCAGCCTACTCGCGACAGGAGTCGCGATCAAAAGCATGGAAACCACCCTATGGTCGCTGCCGCTTCCGGCCGGATCACCCCGAGGGCTCGGTGACGTCGTTGCCAAGGAAGGCGACTGGTCACAGGACGGCACTAAACTGGTTTTCGTGAGTGGCCAGGTCATTTTTCTCGCTAACGCCGACGGTACCGGTGCACGCAAGCTGCTGAGCGTGCCCGGTGTTCCTTCCGATGTGCGATTCTCGCCGGATGGCCGGCGCCTGCGTTACACGCTCACCGACCCAACCCAAAACACCTCATCGCTCTGGGAAACGCGGGTGGATGGCTCTGGCGCGCATCCGCTGCTGCCGGGGTGGAGCAATCCACCAACCGAATGCTGTGGCCGTTGGACTAGCGATGGCCGCTATTACATTTTCCAACGCAGGCGAGGCATTTCGGATCTTTGGGCCCTGCGCGATACCACAAGTTGGTTCGCAGGAGGTACGCGCAAGCCCGTGCAACTGACCACCGGCCCCGTCTCTTTTGAAGAGCCACTTCCCAGCCCGGATGGCAAACGCATCTTCGCGCTGGGGACGCTGCAGCGCACGGAACTAGTCAAATACGACTCAACCTCACAGCAATTTGTGCCCGTCTTCAGCGGGCCACCCGTGGGCGAAGTTTCGTTCTCCCGAGACAGTCAGTATGTCGCCTGGGTTCTCTATCCGGACCAGACGCTGTGGCGAAGCCGTCCGGACGGCAGCGAACGAGTGCAACTTACGTTTGAGCCAAAAGTCGCGTTTCTGCCGCGCTGGTCCCCCGATGGGAGCACCATCGCTTTGATTGCCGCCGAGCCGGGAAAGCCGTGGAAGATTTTCCTCGTGCCCTCGCAAGGAGGAACGGCGCGCGAACTCCTCCCCGAAGCGCGCAACGAAGTCGACGTGGACTGGTCCGCAGACGGGAAACAGTTGGTCTTCGGGCGGCTCTCCGAGCTGGCTTCGACCGAAGCGATCAACATCCAGCTTTTCGATCTCCAAACGGGTCAGTTGAGCGTGCTGCCAGGATCAGAAAATTTGTTCAGTCCGCGGTGGTCACCGGACGGGCGCTACATCGGCGCGTTGACCTCGGATAACAGAACACTGTTGCGGTTTGATCTGGCATCGCGGACCTGGTCGAAATGGGTAGAATCGCCGGACAGGCCGATCTCGTATCCCGCGTGGTCGATGGACAGCAAATATATTTACTACGGGAATTTCGACGAGTACCGGCGCATTGGCGTGAACCAGCACCAATCCGAGCTTGTGGCCAGCCTCAAGAATTTGCGTCAATTCAACGGGCGATGGGGCGCCTGGAGCACTGTTGCCCCCGATGGTTCACCTCTGTTCGTGCGAGACATCAGTACCCAGGAGATTTACGCCCTCGATGTACACCTGCCCTGAACTGGGAACCAAAGGAACATGCGCAAACAAATCCGACTTGTTGTGCCCGGTAAGTCGGCAACTCGGAAATTAACGCGATTAACTCCCATCCGACAGCTAGGCCCTGCTAAACGGGCTAATCGGCATCTTCGTACCGGGAGAAGCGGGGACGTGCGCAACATTCATGAATCAACGGTCGCCACCTCTGCCAGGTTGCGGGCCAGCTTGGCGACTTCGGATTCGAAGCGGGCGAAGTCGCGGCTGGAGTAGTGCAACGCGCTGCTCAGGCCGGAGTGAAATTCGCGGGCGGCGGTTTGGCGAACCACTGCGACGATGTTCTCAGCGCTGATACCGGCTCCCGGCAGGATGACGATGCGCTCCCCGGCGAGCTGCACGAGGTTCCGCAGAATCGAGGCGCCTTCGAGCGCGCTTTTCGCCCCGCCCGAAGTGAGAATTCGCGCCGCGCCGGTGCGAATCACATCTTCGAGGGATTGCTGCAAGCCGGCGCACGCACCGCCCGAGCGCTTGCGCGAGCACTCATCAAACGCGCGATGAAAGGTCACCGGCAAGGGCTGCGCCCGCTCCACCAGTTCGCGCGTGCGGTCCACGTCCACGGAGCGATCCTCGCGCAGGATCCCCAGCACCACGCCATTCATTCCCGATTCTTTGGCAACGTCAATCGCGCGCTTCATCTCCTCGAATTCCACGGCCGAATACACAAAATCGCCCGAGCGCGGTCGGATCATCGAAAAAATCGGGATGCGTACCGCTTCGCGCACGGCGCGGAGCAGTTCGCGGGGTGGCGTGAGCCCGCCGACAGACAAGTCGGCGCACAGTTCAATGCGGTCTGCTCCGCCGCGTTCCGCGGCTTGCGCGGCTTCCACTGTTTGCACACTGATTTCGAGAAGGAACCGTTTTGCCACTCGCGCCTCGACAAGCGCACCAACGTGCGCGTCGAGTCTAGCACTGCAAGAGTCCGTCGTTTCGAGCGAAGCGAGAAATCCCTCTTCTCGGACGTGGGGGCCAATCTGCGACAAAGAGGGATTCCTCGTCGCTCCGCTCCTCGGAATGGCGAGTACGTTTTACGCAGCTGTGGTAGGCTAGGCCACCGAAGCAGGCTTGCGCCTGTTCCTCCGAGTGAGTCTCACCGCTGGAATTTCGAAAGGAGGTCTCCCATGAAACCTCGGCCCTCTTCCGCGTTTTTCCTCGTGCTTCTCTTTTCCGGCCTGCTCGCGTCCTGCGCGCAGCCGTACCACCAGCCGGAGGAGCGCTACATTTTTGTGGCGTTCAACACGGGCCTGCCCTATTGGCAAGAAGCTGAGGCGGGTCTAAACGATGCCGCGAAGCAGATGGGCGTCAAGGCGGAACTAACGGGTCCGGCGAATTTCTCTCCAAATGAGGAGCTGACTGCGTTTCAACAAGCGGTGGCACTAAAGCCCTCCGGGATCCTGGTCTCTGCCTCCAATCCTGATCTTTTCAAGAGCCCCATCAACGAAGCCATCCTGCAGGGCATTCCCGTGATTTGCGTCGACGCCGATGCGCCCAACTCCAATCGGGTTCTCTTTGTCGGGACGGATAACTTCCGCGCCGGCCAGGAAAGCGGCAAGCGCCTGGCGGACATTCTCGTAGGCCAGGGAAAGGTCGTCATCATCACCATTCCGGGTCAGTACAATCTCGACGAACGCGTTCGCGGCGTGAACGAAGCGCTGAGAAATATCCGGGGATCAAAGTCATCAAGACAATCGATGACAAAGGCGATTCGCGCAACGCCTACGACGGTGTTTCCGCGCTTCTGCAAAGCAAAGAGAAGCCGGACGGCATTATCGGCTTGGAGGCTTCAGGAGGTTCCGGCACCGCGGACGCGCTTCATCGGGCGGACTTGGACGGCAAAATACCCATCGTGGCGTTCGACAAAGATCCCGAAACGCTGGATTGGATTCAGCGCGGCGCGATTACCGCGACGGTCGTTCAAAAGCCTTACGTGATGGCCTACTACGGCCTGAAGTTCGTGGACGACCTCCATCACAACGCCGTACACGAATTCAAGGATTGGAAAACGGCGCCCGCGCCTCCCATGCCCGCATGGGTCGACACAGGGACAGCCATCGTAGACAAAAAGAACCTCGACACCTTCCGGGAAGCGCTTGCGGCTCATCCCAAGCCAATGTGAGTGGGCCTTGCCTTCTAAATTTGTCTGAATTTGCGTCGTGCGGCTCTTGGGGCTACGCCAGCCCCATCGCTGCGAACGCGGTAATCGACGTGCACCCCAGCGCGACTCCCAGAATTACTCCAGCGAGGACGTCGCTCAGGAAATGCATCCCCAATACGATGCGCGACACTCCGATGCTGAGCGCGGCGAAGAAGAGCAGTCCTTCGAGCGACGGATAGAAGTAACTCACCACCAGGGCAATCGAAAACGCTGTCATGGTGTGGCCCGAGGGAAACGAAAACTTATCGGGCGGCAGCACTTTGGACCAGCAGTGCGGCTCAATATGACAGGGCCTTGGACGCTGGCTCAGCTTCTTGAGTGCCTTGAATACCAGAATGCCAAGCAGCGCCGCCGCTCCCGCGGAACAAACCGCGGCGTACCGTTGCGGACCGCCGAACATCAGCAGCGAGAAACCCAGTCCGTACCAAATCCAGCCGTCGCCGAGGCGGGTGGCCCAGAGCATCCAGATGCGAATCCAGCGAGGCGCACGCCAGCGGTTCAGACGCCGCATCACCCGATAGTCGCGGCGTTCGATGTATCCCCAAAGGGTGCGTGTGACAGCCATTCCTCACCTTAACCATACCGCCGGAAACAAGCAAGCGCACTCCACAAGACGGATGCAGAAGTAGGCAATAAGGATTTCTCGCATGCAAATGGCCTGCGAACGAATAGCTTGCCGCCGAACCTCGAACGAGCGCCGCCGTGGCTTCTCCATCGATTTTCTCAACTGGCCCAGTTGGCCTCGAAATTCGGGTCGATGTCCCACAACATCCGCTTGCGCGGCACTCCGTTTTCGATCGCGGCCGTCCACTTTTTGCAGAACTGGATTTCGTTCATCCAGTGCAACAAGGTGAAAGCCGGCACCAGCGGCACAAATAGTGCGAACGCCAAGGTCCACGGCGAATCCAGGAAAAGCGACCGCACAATGCTGAATACGTCAGCCGTCAGTTTGCCGCAGCTCCCGTGCTCTCCATGGACGCGGCCTTTCCCAGCACGCAAACCCGAGAAGAATTCGTCCACCGTTCGCGCTCCTGGCACCTCGGTGTAGGTAAGCCCCACGCCGGATAGAGCGTGCGAGTCGCTCCCCGCTATCGCGATTTTTCCCAGGCGCGTGGCAAGCCGGGTGGCGCTTTCGTTGGCTTCCTGGAACATCTGGCCGTTGCGGGTTTCAAATGCGGGAACGTAGGATTCAAACCACCGGAAGTCTTCCTCTTCCCGTCGGCCCGTCAGCCCGGAGAAGACATGGTTCACACTGAAGAATAGCTTACGCTCTGTCAAATACATCAACAGGGAGATGAAATCCGCCCTGCGCCGTTGAATTTCGATATGGTCGCGTTCCGACAGGCCGTAAACTCCCAGATGCATCTCTGTGCCGCTGGGCATTCGAACCGTCACTTCCTCGCTGAGGAAAAAATCGGAATGAGACCGCAGGGCTTCTGCAGCCTCGATGGAGTCATGGTCGGTCACGGTAACGACGGACATCCCCCGCCGCTTCAATAGGTTATAGACATCGCCGGGGTCGTTGTAGGATTCCCGGCAAATGCGGTTGAGCACAGGAGCGGTGAACATTCCCGAAGCGATCGTGTGAACATGAAGGTCGCATCGCATGGATAAAATTGTGGGCCACAAATATGAACAGGCCGTAAAGAGGTTGCGAAATCTGAATGAATGTGCTCATGGAACTTATTGAGCACAATAGGGTTACAAAGTTATCCACAAGGCATGGAACGTGCTCTATTCACGACCCCTACCCTTGTGGCACAATCGTTTGCAATGAAGAAACTCCATATCGTCTACCATGACGCAGGAGGAGGTCATCGCAACGCCGTCGTCGCCTTACAGACGGTGATTTCGCAACAAAAGCGCGACTGGGACATCCAACTGGTCCAGTTTCAGGACCTTACGGACCAACTCGACATTTTGCGGAAACTGACGGGGATCCGTATCCAACAGCAGTACAACGTCATGCTGCAAAACGGCTGGACCTTTGGCATTACCTACTTGCTCCGCGTTTTACAAACCACCATCCGGTTGTTTCATCGTCCCTTGGTGAATTTGCTGAAGAAGTATTGGCGGGCAAACCCTGCAGATCTGCTGGTTTCCGTGATTCCTCATTTTAACCGGGAGATTTGTGAAAGCTGGAGCGCCGTATATCCTGGCCGTCCCTTTGTCACTATTATTACGGACTTCGCCGATTTTCCTCCGCGCTTTTGGATTGAACCACTCAAGGAACAATACGTCATCGGCGGCACGGAAAAGGCTGCCGAACAGGCCCGCGCTTTGGGGCATGATGACAGCCATGTGTTCCTCACTTCCGGCATGATTTTGCGGCCCGACTTTTACGTGGAGGATAATTCCGATCCCGTGGCTCTGCGCAAGGAAATGGGGCTATCGCCGGAGCTCACCACTGGAATCGTTTTGTTTGGTGGGCATGGCTCGAAAGTGATGTATGACATCACCGAGCGCCTGGATGCTGCGGGCCTGCCGCTTCAGCTCATTTTGATTTGCGGGCGCAACGATCAGCTCGCCGCCAAACTGCGTGCCAGGCGCTGGAAAATGCCTGTTCATGTAATTGGCTTCACGAAGGAAGTGCACCGTCTCATGCGCGCTGCCGATTTTCTGATTGGCAAGCCCGGCCCCGGCAGCATTGCGGAGGCCATGGTTCGCAAGCTCCCCGTGCTGATCGAGTGCAACGCCTGGACGATGCCGCAAGAGCGCTATAACACGGAGTGGGTCAAGGAAAAGAACGTTGGCATCGTTCTGAAAAGTTTCAAGGATGTGGTCAGCGGCGTGAAGCAGATGCTAGAGCCTGCAAGGCTCGCGGAGTTTCGCAAGAATGTTGCGGCACTCAACAATCGCGCCGTTTTTGAGATTCCGGAGATTCTCGCCAGGCTCCTCGGTGAACCGAATCATGCCGCTGCGTCCACAATCGTCGTTCCCGAAGTGGCCGACGCACGCTAATCCTAACTCGTTCCCAGGCCGTCTCTGCTTCTTTGGAACTAACAACTTAAGACTTACAACTAACTACTGCAGTTGTGCGTGTTCCGCGCGCTCCGGGTGGGAAAATCGCGGCCCGGCATTGGAGCGATGATCCGGAGATTGCATGTGGGGTTTCTGGCAGGTCGTCGCCCACCACCGCGAAGCATAGCGTTTCGAGTCGCACATCTTCACGCAGCCCCCGCTTTTCTTCGATTCGGCGCAATGGCAGTAGCACCCGGATACGTGCGCGCGTCGCAGCATGAAAGGGGTATCGGCAGAAAGCGATGCGGCGGAAGCGAGCAGCGCTACTCCCAAACCGAGGAGCCTCAGGTGGCACAGAAGAATTGAGCAGATCCGTTGTACCATCGCTTTCACGAGGACATTCTTAAAGGGTTGCAACAAAAAACCGATAGCCCATCGAGTTCGGCAGTTTTGTTACCGGGGTCATGGAACCAGGTTTGAGGTGGTCCACAGTCCAGGCAAGAATGAGTGCATTCCCGAAGCGGGTTCCGAAATGAATTCTAGTGCGGATTTGGAGCAGACTGAATTTGTCCACGGACTTCTAAGAGTAAGATAAAAAGGCACTTAACAATGGTTAATGGTCACAAGGAATTGGCCGGAGCCGTGCAATATCTGTGGCCCGTGGGCGCGTTTCATATGACGGGCTGCAGAGAGAGACAAGCGAGGGGGAAGGGGCTTGCTTGTCACTTTTTTCAGTTCGTTCCCACCTGCCTCTGAGAGGGAAGCTAGGATGGATGACCCCACGCGCTGGTGTGAAAACGACGCCAGCATTTGAAACGCGCCTTCCGGGGCCCCCGATCCCAAGCGGGGGCCCCATTTTTTTGGTATTCAGTATTCAGTCCTAAGTTTTAAATTTAGGCCAAAACTGCAGTTTAGGTTCGCAGTCGGTAGTTCAAATCCCACAGGAGAAATGAACAGACGCAACAGGGTGTAACGCGCCCTCGCCCGAGTTTTTCTGAATGCTAGGGCGTGGTCACCAAGGGCAATTCGACGAAGCTCGCTTGGCCTGGCGCGTGAAAGATGCGCTGGGTCGCCTTTCGATAGTCTCCCGGCTTGGCCCAGAAAATATTCGGCACAAATGTCTGCGGGTTGCGATCGTAGAGAGGAAACCAGCTCGACTGGATTTGCACCATGATGCGGTGGCCCGGTAGAAACGCATGATTTGCCGTTGGCAGCGCAAAGCGATACACCAATGGCCTGTCTGGCGTAATCGCCTTGGGTGCCTCCAAGCTCTCACGATAGCGTCCGCGAAAAACGTCCGCGGAAACCATCAACTGGTAGCCTCCCAATTCCTCTTGCCCGGCCACCTCGTCCGGATAGACGTCGATCAGTTTCACCACCCAGTCGGAGTCCGTGCCGCTCGTGGAAGCAATTAAATTGGCGATGGGCTGGCCGCTAATTTTCGCAGGCGCGCTCAATATATCAGACACAAACACCAGAACATCCGGACGCCCGGACGCCTCGCGCTGATCATCCACAAGCCACTGCGGCCACGTGAAGAGTCCGCTGTAACCAACCGGCTGGCTCGGCCGCGCACGGAACGGTACCGGCTTCGCCGGGTCGGAGACGTATTCGTCATACGCCGAATCTGGCCCGCCCGGCGAGGCTTGGCCAAAACTCAATTTCAAGCCAGGATTCAGGTACAGCGGCGTCGGTCGAACCGCGCATCCTTTCTCGCATCCGGCAGGCCACGATGGTAGACGCCGCCACGTGTTCGTTCCCGTTTCGAACGCTGTCACTGGCGCAACGTCAGCTTTCGGCGCTCCGTCTTTCAAATATTGCGCAAGGAATGGCGCCAGAATCTCTCTTCGAAAATACAAACCGGTATCGCTGTTGAATTTAATCGCGCCCAGCGAGCTGCCGTCATCAATTTCCTGTCCGTGATGCCACGGCCCCATCACCAAAAATACCTTGTCGTTGTTCGTATCTTTCGGCTTGATGGCCTTGTACACGGCTATCGCGCCGTAAATGTCTTCCTGGTCCCACAGGCTGTGCACCAGCATCACCGGGATTTTCAGCGGCTGTTCGGCGAGAATCTTGTCCATCGCTTGTTGCTGCCAAAACGCGTCGTAGCTGGGATGCTCCAGAATCTTCCGCCAGAAGCCGACTTGCTCGAGGCCGTGTTGCCGGCCGAGCTCCCCCGCGGAGCCGGCTTGCATGAACTCATCGTAGTCATCGAAATGGCTGAACCACCACTTCGCCTTGTTGTCGCGTGTGGCCACCTGCTCGTAGATGTATGGCAGATTTTGCTGGCGGAACGCGCCGTTGTGAAACCAGTCGTCCCCCATCCAGCCGTCCACCATCGGATTCATTGGCACGGACACCTTTAGCGCGGGATGCGGATTCACCAGCGCCATCAGCGGCGTGAATCCGTCATAAGAAATCCCGAGAATTCCTACTTTTCCGTTGCTCTCTGGAATATTTTTCACCAGCCAGTCGATGGTGTCATAGGTGTCGGTTGAGTGGTCCACCGGCGTAGGATTCAGCGGCCCATGCAGTGGGCGATTCATCACGTAATCGCCTTCGGAGTCATACTTGCCGCGAACGTCCTGGACCACGCGGATGTATCCGCCTTCGACGATCACTTCGGTGGCATTGTCGTAGCCGAACAGCGAAGGGCCGAGGTGGGCGCTTTGCAGCCGTGTTGTGAGCTCACTCGCGTTATAAGGCGTGCGCGTAAGGAGCATCGGCGCGTTTTTGGCGCCCTTGGGCACGAGAATCACGGTGTGCAGCTTCACGCCGTCGCGCATGGGGATCATCACTTCGCGCCGCGCGTAATCAAACCCTGTTGTTGCTGGCACGAGCTTGGCGGGCGTCTCGCTCGGCAGCGTTGCCGGAGCGGATTGTTTGGAAGCCGTCTGCGCGCAAGCTTCGGAACCGAGTCCGGCAAGCACAACCGCGAGGAAAATGGGTAGGCAAACTCGGGCGGTACGCGTCATAAGAATCCCTCGTCAAATTAGAAAAAAGGAATTTTAGCCCGTAGCAGAGTGGCACTAGGAGCGCGCGGGAATTGTAGTCGCGGACTACTCAGGGAGCAAGCGCAGGTGCTTTAGTTGACTTTGCGGGCAACGGCGATTTTGGCGAGGCCCAGCGCGTGGGCGACTTGCGTTTCGCGCAGGCGCGAAGCGTCGTACTCGAACGACAACTGCGTTTTCGAATCATCCAGCCGAAAGCGCCGCAGCCCATAGGTGTTCGCGAATTCCCCGAGGTGACGGAGTTGTTCGTCGTTCAGCGGCGATTGCAGCTCATAAGTAACTTCGACGAGTGTCATGCCCGAATTATACCAGCCGCGCACCTGCCGGTGGGCAGGTTTTAACCTGTGCTCTTCGGCTTCGGCGCTCTGCACAGTTCAGGATGTAACCTCAAATCATCTAATATAACGACATGTCGAATCCGCCGCCCAACGCGAAATTGCCGCCCGGCCTAAGCCTTCCGATTTTTTCCGGCACTCCGAAACTCGAAGATCCGGTCTGCGGCATGCACGTGGATCCGGCGAAAGCAGCCGGCAAAGTCGAGCATAATGGCACGACTTACTATTTCTGCTCCAAGCGGTGCGCGGAGCGCTTTGCGCAAGAGCCTTCGAAGTTTCTTGCCGCTCCCGGCACAGTGGGAATGGAACATCCTCACGGCATGGGCGCGCATGACCATGCGGTGCATGGCCCTGCGCCCGCTTCATCCTCTGCGTTGGCCAAAGGCGCCGCAAGCACCGCGCGCTACACCTGCCCCATGCATCCGGAAGTCATCCAGATTGGCCCTGGCGTCTGCCCGAAATGCGGGATGGCGCTCGAGCCGATGGATGTTTTCGCGGAAGTCGAAGCCGATCCCGAGTACGACACCATGCGTCGCCGCTTCTGGGTGAGCGCCGCGCTATCCTTGCCAGTGCTTCTTCTCGCCATGTTTGGTGATGCGCTAGGGTTGCGTCTCTCACACGCCGTTCGCAATGTGGTTGAGTTCATTCTCGCTACACCTGTCGTTCTTTGGGGCGGCTGGCCCTTTTTCGAACGCTTCTGGGCTTCGCTCGTTAACCGCAGCCCGAACATGTTCACCCTCATTGGTCTTGGAACTGGCGCTGCTTACCTCGACAGCGTCGCCGCAACGTTTTTTCCGCAAATCTTTCCCGCTTCCTTTCGCGGGATGGATGGCGCCGCTCTTGTTTATTTCGAAGCTGCTGCCGTCATCACCACTCTGGTGCTTCTCGGGCAAGTTCTGGAGTTGCGCGCGCGCCAGCGAACCAGCGGCGCGATTCGTGCGCTGCTGGATCTCACTCCGCAGCAGGCGCATTTGCTTACCGCTGGTGGCGTGGAAGAAGAAGATGTGCCGCTGGACCAAGTCAAGCGCGGCGACCGTCTGCGCGTTCGTCCGGGCGAACGCGTTCCTGTTGACGGCGTGATTCGCGATGGCGCCAGCGCCATCGACGAATCCATGGTCACGGGCGAAGCAATGCCCGTCGAAAAAAAGTCTGGCGACTCGGTTACTGGCGGTACGCTGAACACCAGCGGCAGCTTCGTCATGGAAGCGCAACGCGTCGGCAGCGAAACCATGCTGGCGCAGATTGTGAAACTTGTCAGCGAAGCGCAGCGCAGCCGCGCGCCCATGCAGCGCCTTGCGGATCGCGTGGCCTCGTACTTCGTCCCAGCGGTAGTCCTCGCAGCCATCCTCGCCTTTGCTGGCTGGATGCTCCTCGGCCCCGAGCCGCGCTTTGCTCATGCGCTGGTCGCCGCCGTCTCCGTCTTGATCATCGCTTGCCCTTGCGCACTCGGGCTCGCAACGCCGATGTCGATCATGGTCGCGGTCGGTCGTGGCGCCCATGCTGGCGTTCTTGTCCGCAACGCCGAAGCCCTCGAAACTCTCGCCAAAGTCGACACTCTCGTCGTCGACAAAACCGGCACCCTCACCGAGGGGCGGCCGCGCGTGATGGCGGTGAGTGTCTTCGAAGGCGGAGAATTCACGAAAGACGGCTTGCTTTGGCTTGCCGCGTCCGCTGAAAACCCGAGCGAGCATCCATTGGCGCGCGCAATTGTCGATGCCGCAAGGGAGAAGGGCGTCGAGCTCGCAGAAGTGACAGATTTTCGCGCGACCTCCGGTGGTGGAGTTGAAGGCAGAGTTCTTGGGGACAAAGTTGTTGTAGGGACGGAGAAGTTCCTAAGGGAAATGGGCGTCCAGGGAACTACCGGGGAGAAATTGGGCATTTTAGAATTTGGCGTCGAACGGGCTGCTGCAACAACCACTGTTTTCGTGGCGGTGAACGACAAGGTCGCTGGTGCAATCGCCTTGGCCGATCTGATGAAGGAGTCGGCTCCAGAGGCCATCGATGCCTTGCGCAGCCAGGGAATCAGAATCGTGCTTCTTACGGGTGACCGCCAATCCTCTGCCAAAATGATTGCCGAGAAGCTCGGAATTGCAGAAGTACAAGGACAAGTTCTGCCGGAGGGAAAAGGCGAAGCCGTAATGAAGCTGAAGAAAGACGGCCGTGTCGTCGCTATGGCGGGCGACGGCATCAATGATGCGCCGGCGCTCGCGGCGGCCGACGTGGGCATCGCCATGGGCACCGGCACCGACGTGGCCATTGAAAACGCTGGCATCACCCTGCTGAAAGGCGACCTCCGCGGAATCGTCCGTGCGCGCAAACTCAGCCGCGCCACGATTCGCAATATCAAACAAAACCTCGCCTGGGCTTTTCTTTACAACGTGATCGGCATTCCCATTGCTGCGGGCGTCTTTTATCCGTTCCTGGGCTGGCTGCTCAGTCCCATGCTGGCCAGCGCCGCCATGAGCTTCAGCTCCGTCTCCGTCATCGCCAACGCCCTCCGGCTCCGCAGGGTTCCCCTCTAGCAACTTCCTTCTGCCGGTCCGGGTCTGAATTGCCCCGACAAGACCGGAGACCACCTCCTGTCGTCTAATGCATCGGTGGGTAGGGAACTTTTCCCGAAGACTTTCGTACTTGGTAGTAGAAGGTCGGAAAAACCAGCGGGGGTCCTGTATGTCCAGTAATGGCAACGGTTTAGGGAACGGCAAGAATGGCAAAAAGCGCCGCCGGCGCATCATTTGGGCGAGCGTCGCACTGTTGGTTCTTGGGGGAGCGGGCTATGGCGTGAAGGCCGCGCTCAGCCCCAACCGCACGATTGATCCTTCCAAACTTGCTGCCGTCGAGCGCGGAGATTTGGCCCGCGTCGTCGTGGCCACCGGCAAAATTCAGCCCCTGTCCAAAGTCGAAGTGAAGTCCAAAGCCAGCGGCATTGTGAAGAAGCTTTACGTCGACTACGGCGACAAGGTCAAGCAGGGCCAGATTCTCGCGGACCTCGACAAAGTCCAGCTCGAAGCCGCAGTGCGCGCTTACAGCGCGAACCTGCAAGCTGCCGAAGCAGCTCTGGCATCCGCGAAAGCCACGCTCGAGCGCAACAAGGTCGACGCCGAAGGCCCCGACGTTCCCTTTTTGAAGCTCAACATGGACCGCGCCGAGGTGATGTTCAAGGACGGCGTAATGTCCAAGAGCCTGGTCGAAGACGCCGAGAAAAACTACCAGCTCGCGCTGAACAAGCAAGTCAGCGCGCAGCGCACGCTGGCCGTTTCCCAAGCGGAAATCGCCAAGTGCGATGCGCAAGTCGCGCAGGCGAAAGCCTCGCTGGAAAATGCCGAAGAGGATTTGCGCAATTCCACGATCATCAGCCCGATCGATGGCTTGGTGCTTTCGCGCGATGTGAATGTTGGAGATGCCGTCAGCTCCATCCTTGTGCTGGGCTCGCAAGCTACTTTGATTATGACGCTCGGCGACGTTAGCGAAGTCTATGTGCAAGGCAAAGTCGATGAAGCCGACATCGGCAAAGTTTATTTGGACCAGCCTGCGCGCATCGTGGTTGAGTCGTTCAAAGACAAAAAGTTCACCGGCAAGGTCACCAAGATTTCTCCTCTCGGCAAAGAGAAAGACAACGTCACCACTTTCGAGGTGCGAGTATCGATTTCCAATCCCGGCGGCGAGCTGAAAGCCAACATGAGCGCCAATGCGGAAATCCTGCTTGAGGAAAAGAAGAACGTCCTGATGGCTCCTGAAGCGGCGATGATTTACGACAAGGACCGTAATGCTCAGGTCGAGATTCCCGATCCCAAAGCCGACAACGGCAAGAAGAAAATCAACGTCAAGCTGGGGATTTCCAACGGCGTAAAGACGGAAATCCTTTCTGGCCTGAACGAAAAACAAGAAGTCGTTTTGCAATAGTTCGAGCGAGTCGCCGCTATGACGTTCCGGGACTTACTTCGAGACACGCTGGCAACCCTTTGGGCACACAAACGCCGAACGTTGCTGACCATGTTCGGCATCACCTGGGGAATCATCTCGATAACAATCATGGTCGCGGCGGGCGAGGGGCTTGGTGCGGGCATTCAGAAAAACCAGGAAACCTTCGGCAAAGACGTGATGGTCATTTTTGCCGGCCGCACCAGCATGCAAGCGGGCGGAATGCGCTCCGGGCGGCGGATCCGCTGGGGAGAAGACGATTACGTTCAAGTTGCCAAAGAGTCGCCCGCCTGCAAATACGTCATGCCGGAACTGGGAAATGACGTTCAGGTCCACAGCCTCTTTAATAGCGGAGATCTCCAGACCGTCGGTTCACTCCCGCCGTTTACCGAGATTCGCAGCATTACTGTAGCGCAGGGTCGCTTCTACAACGACGAGGACAACGCGGAAGCGCGCAATGTTGCTTTCCTCGGCAGCGATGCCAAGAAACAACTGTTTGCCGACCGGGAAGCTCTCGGGCAGACCATTTGGCTGAACGGCATCCCCTACACCGTGATCGGCGTAATGAAATCGAAGGAGCAGAATTCCAGCTACGATGGCGCAGACGTCCGAAAAGTGTTTATCCCGTTCAATGCCATGCGCCGCGATTTCCCCAATAAGCCGCCCAGCGTTGAACACACCATAGACCGGTTGCTGGCCGCACCCTGGTCTCTGGAAACGCATCCCGATTGCGTAAAGCAGATTCGCCATTCGCTTGGGCGCTTGCACAACTTCGACCCCCGCGACAAAGAGGCTGCGGGCATTTGGGACACCGTTAAAGAGGCGGAAGCCAACCGGATGATTATCGTCGGGATGGAAGTCTTCATGGGGGCGGTGGGCGTTGCGACGCTTTTTCTCGGTGGTCTTGGAGTGATGAATGTGATGCTAGTCTCTGTCCGCGAGCGCACGCGGGAAATCGGCGTCCGGAAGGCGCTCGGCGCCACGCGGGAATCCATCCTGCGCCAATTCTTTCTGGAAACCATCATCGTCGTGGCTATCAGCGGGGGCACGGGCTTGCTGCTATCTTATGGTTTCTGCGCGTTAGTGAATCTGCTGCCCATGCCGCCTTTCTTTGAAGGACTGTTGGCCAGCTGGAAACTCGGCGCTGTTTCGATTGCTTTGCTGGGACTGATTGCGATTCTGTCGGCGCTCTATCCGGCGAACCGCGCGGCTTCCGTCGATCCCATCGAGGCCCTCCGCTTTGAAGCCGGTGGCTGATGCTAACCGATATCTTCAAACAAGCGTGGACCGCTCTCGGACGCAATCCCGTGCGCAGCCTCCTCACGATGACGGGGATCTCCTGGGGCATCGTCGCGGTTACCTTGCTGCTTAGCTACGGTTCCGGATTCCGCGGTGTGCTCATGTACACCTTTGAAGTTTTCGGCAAAGGCGCCGTCATTTGCTGGCCTGGCACTACCAGCGAACAGGCTGGCGGCGAACGCGCCGGCAAAGCCGTGCATTTTGAAGCGGAAGACACGGAATGGGTGAAGGCACAGTCGCCGCTGATCAAGCGCGTCACTCGAGAGAGCGTGCGCTTCCGGGGAATCTCGCACGACGAGCGGCTTTCCGATACGGCGATTCGCGGCGTCTATCCCGAATATGGCGATATGCGCAACGAAATTCCGCTCGAAGGCCGCTGGATTTCTCCCGAAGATATTGCCGAACGCCGCCGGGTCGTTTTCATCGGGGCGCGCCTCCGCAAAAAACTCTTCAGCGGCACGCCCGCGGTCGGCGAACCCGTCCGCATCGACGGCGTGAAGTTCACCGTCATCGGCTCGATGGATACGAAGTTTTCCGACAGCAACTATTTTACCAGCGACGATGAATCCGCCTTCATTCCTTACACCGCCGCCAGCGACATGTGGGATACCAAATACGCCAGCGTGATGATTTTCGAGCCGATCGCGCCGAACTTTGAAGCAGCCGCCATGCAGCAGTTTCGCGCGGCCATCGCCAACCGCCAGCACTTCTCGCCAAACGACAAGCGCGCCATCACCATGTTTGGCCGCGAAGAGTTCAAACCCATTTATGAAGGCATCACGCTTGGTATCGAAGCGCTGCTTTTCTTCGTCGGCGCGCTCACACTTGGGATCGGTGGCGTTGGGGTGATGAATATCATGCTGGTCTCGGTGGAAGAACGCGTGAAAGAGATCGGCTTGCGCCGCGCGCTCGGTGCGAGGAAGGCGCATATCCGCTGGCAGTTTTTGTTAGAAGCCCTGGTGATGACACTGGCCGCCGGTGTCATCGGCATGCTGCTGTCTTACGCGATTACATCCATGGTTGGCACTTTGCCATTCCTTGGCCCCGCCTATGAAGACGATTCGGGCAAAGTGGACATCCACCTGACACTCTCTTTTGTCACCATGATGCTCTCGACAATCATTCTCATCGTTGTTGGTGTCCTCAGCGGCTGGCTGCCCGCCATGCAGGCCGCCAAGCTCGATCCCGTCGAAGCCCTGCGCTACGAGTGAAGTGTTCAGTCTTCAGTTTTCAGTCGTCAGTGCTAAGGGAATTGAGGATTGGAGACTCGGGTCAGTCTCGTAAAGTACTGATTCTGAAGGGCAAACTGACGGGACCGATTTGCAGCCGGAGCTGCAATGTAGATTGTGGCGCAATCTGCATTGCAATAAAATCTAATTTTCAATCCAAAGTTATTTGCAGCACAAAGTGAACTCGGGGCGGCAACAGCCTTTGCAACCCTGTTAAATTTTCGCTTAACTCAAGTCTGGCCAAGGATGGCGTCGAAGTAAGCGAGCATGTCCGGCGAATCCCACTGCTGGGGACCGTAAAACTTTCGCGCGATTTTTCCATGCCGGTCAATAATGTAGGTGTCGGGAAACACGGGCGTGCCGTAGTCCAGGGCAAGTTTGCGAGTCGGCTCGCGAAACGTCGGAAAGTTAACACCCTGATCTTTGAGGAATTTTTCGTAGGCTGCGGGATCTTCATCCACGCTCACACCAAGCACGATACCGTTGCGTGACTCGATGTATTTCTGCAGCTTGTTCAGCGAAGGTGTTTCTTCGACGCACGGCGGGCACCAGGTGGCCCAAAAATTAAGCACAACCACTTTTCCGCGCAGGTCGCTTAGGCGTCCCGGCTTGCCATAAATCTCCGTGGGAAAATCCTGTGCTGTTTTTCCTGCTACGCTGCGTTCTCCTTGGCGATACATCGGGCGCGCAAAAATAACGACGATCAAGGCGGCGAAAGCCACCACGGCCCAAGGCGCTATTTTTCTTAACAATCCCATCAAATGTTATACTAACTCATTCTCCGCTGATCGGGAAACAATCCTTCCGCATCCAAATTTGTATGCCGAGCGAAAAAGCCAATCTGACTGCGAACGTGACTGCCGCCTCACTCTCGATTCCTGGGTCGGTCACGGCCATCGTTCCCGCCCGAAATGAGGAAGCAGTTATCGCGACTTGCATCGAGTCTTTGGGATGCCAGGCAGAACTCTCCGAGATTCTGGTTGTGAACGATCAATCTTCCGATGGCACTGCTGAAGTAGTTCGAGGCTTCAACAAGAAATTCCCGAGACTACGCTTGCTGGAATCCGGGAATTTGCCCCAGGGTTGGGTTGGCAAGAATCACGCTCTTTGGGTCGGTGTTCAGCAAGCTACAGGCGAGTGGCTGCTCTTTACGGACGCCGACGCGGAACACGAATGCAATTCCGTCGCGAGAGGGCTTCAAATTGCCCGAGAACAAAACGCGGCGCTGGTTTCCTTCTCTCCGGAACAAATTACCGAAAAGTGGTACGAAAAGGCGCTAATCCCTTATGTCTACCTACGCCTCGCAAAGAAATTCTCTTACGAGCAGGTAAACAATCCCACTTCACCTACCGCCGCGGCCAACGGCCAGTTCTTGATGATTCGCCGTGATGTTTATGACGCAATCGGAGGTCATTCCGGCGTGGCTGGCGAGGTTTTGGAAGATATGGCCATTGCGCTACGCGTGAAAAAAGCGGGGCATCGCATCTGGTTTGGCTCGGGCAAAGGGATTGTTCGAACGCGGATGTACCGTTCGTTCGGCGCAATGTGGGAAGGATGGAAGAAAAATCTCTATCGCTTGATGGGCGGAACGCCTTGGATTGTATTCCGGGAAATTGAGTCCAACGTTCCTTGGATTGCCATTGTTCTTATTCTTCTAGGCCTGAAATACCCGTTCCTGCTTTTCCTCGGGATTTTGCTCCTGATCGCACGGCAAACCATCTACGGCCTCGACCTGGCCCGTAACCAATACCCTTTTTCGTTCATCTTCTACTACGTTCCGGCGGCATTTTTGTATGCAGGAGTGCTTTGGGCGTCGTACCGGGGTCACGTGACCGGCAGAATCGCTTGGAAAGGCCGGGAATACTCCATCGGAACGCCAGAATCTGTAAAATAGAGTGGTAGCCATGGTTTTATTGACGCGAAAAATCGAGTTTTCCGCCTCGCATCTGTACCACAATCCGAAGTTTTCGGCGGAAGAGAACCGCCGGATATTTGGCAAGTGCAATAATCCTCATGGCCACGGGCACAATTACACGCTGGAAGTCACGGTCGCCGGTGAACCCGACCCCGTCACGGGAATGGTGTTGGACTTGAAAGAATTGAAAGAAATCCTTGAACGCGAAGTGATGCAGCGCATGGATCACCGGCACCTCAATTACGAAGTTCCGGAATTGGCGGGCCAGATTCCCACCTGTGAAAATATTGCGCGCGTGATCTGGCAATTGCTTGAGCCAAAAATCACGCAGGGGAAGCTGCATCGCGTCCGGCTTTACGAGTCGGCGGACCTTTTTGCCGATTGCTACCGCAACGGCGCGAGCGGAGTAGGGAATTGATGAGTGACGCGCTCAAAATCGAACTCGGCCGTCGCTACCGGTTTGCCGCTTCGCACCGGCTGCACACGCCTCAGCTCAGCGAAGAAGAGAACTACCGGGTCTTTGGGAAATGCAACAATCCTCATGGCCACGGCCATAATTACGTAGTGGAAGTCACTTTGTCAGGGGAAGTCGATCCGGCCACGGGAATGATCGCCAATCTCGCCGATCTGGACACTTTTGTGGAACAACAGGTCCTCGAGGAATTCGACCACCAGTCGCTGAACGAGGACGTCCCAGCCTTTCGCGAAAAAGTCCCCACGACCGAGAATCTGTGCATCGAGATTTTTCGCCGCTTGAAGCACTTTCCGCATGCCAAACTCGAGCGTGTCCGCATCCAAGAGACAAGCAACAACAGTTTTGAGTACGCTGGGGAAAACAGGGAAGGGAACTGCCCGTGATCAAGCCAACAGAAGAAATCCTGCTCAACGACAGGAACGAGCCCAAGGAACTCGATGCGAGAACCATCGCCTGCCACGTACGCGAGATGATCAAGCTGATCGGCGAAGATCCCAACCGCGAGGGCTTGAGGAAGACTCCGGAGCGCTTCGAAAAAGCCTTCAAATTCCTCACCAGCGGCTATCACCAGAATATCGATCACGTTTTGAACGGCGCGACCTTCAGCGTGACCTACGACGAGATGGTCATCGTCAAGGACATCGAGTTCTTCAGCCTGTGCGAGCACCACTTGCTTCCGTTTTTCGGCAAAGCCCACGTCGCCTATCTTCCCAGCAAACGGGTTCTCGGGCTCAGCAAAATCGCCCGCTTGGTCAATATGTTTGCCCGCCGCCTGCAGATTCAAGAGCGCATGACCAGCCAGATTGCGGAAGCCATCCAGGAAAAAATCGCCCCTCAAGGCGTCGGCGTGATTATCGAAGCGCGGCACCTCTGTATGCAGATGCGCGGTGTCGAAAAGCAGCACGGCCAGGCAGTAACCAGTGCCATGCTCGGCGCCTTCCGCCACAACAAACAGACGCGTGATGAGTTTCTCGCGCTGATCCGTACCAAGAAGAGCTAATTCGCCCGCCATATTGGTGCTGGAGCCGCATCCTGGTAGCCGCTACCCTTCTCTTCGGAACATCCTATGGCGACGAACGAGACTTGCGCCCTCATTGAAAACGCAGCCCGACCCGTATTGCGGCCCCCTGCTGCCCGCACGCATCGATTAACAGTTCTCGCCTCGTTTGCCTCCATTTATTTGATCTGGGGTTCCACCTACCTGGCCATCCGCTACGCCGTCGAGAGCATTCCTCCCCTGTATACCGCGGGAATCCGGCATTTCACTGCGGGCGCGGTTCTCCTTCTCTGGTGCCTGGCAAAACGTTTACGCCCCACTTGGGGGCAAGTCCGTGCGAGCCTCATCATCGGCGCGTTCTTTTTTCTCATCGGCCACGGCACACTGCATTGGGCTGAACAGAAAGTCCCATCCGGGCTGGCCTCTTTGCTGATCGCCAGCGAGCCAATCTGGGTATTTCTCCTGTCAGCGATTGCGGCGAAACAATGGCGCTGGAACGGGATGCTTTTGGCAGGAATTCTTCTCGGTTTCGGCGGCGTCGGATTGTTGATGGGAAGAACTGCGCTGACGTCCGGCCCGGGAATCTTCCTCGGTTCCGTGGCCATCGTACTCGGCGCGGTTTCCTGGTCTGTTGGAATTGTTTATTCGCGCCGGTCGCATCTCTCCGGCCATCCGCTTCTGCTTTCGGCGCTTTCTTTGTTAGCTGGATCGCTGCAATTGCTCTTGGTCGGCACGTTGGCGGGGGAGTACCATGGATTCTCTTTAGCGTCCGTTTCGCTGCGATCTTGGCTTTCCCTCGGCTACCTGATTGTCTTCGGTTCGATTGTCGCCTTTACTGCCTACAACTGGTTGCTGGAGCATTACTCGCCCACACTAGTCGCGACGCACACGTACGTGAATCCGATCGTTGCAGTCTTGTTGGGATGGCTCTTTGCCGGTGAAGCGGTCACGCTGAATTTGGCGTTAGCCACGACCTTGGTGATCGTGGCTGTGGTCCTCGTGGATCGCGGCACGGCGCGGCTGCACACTGCCGGCTAGCGCGCGCAGACGTTCAGCGATTTCTGTCCTATCCTTCGCCGAAAAAATCTATTTCACCGTGATGTCCACCGACGCCCGCGTCGTGTCCCACTCCTCCCGCAGCGTGCAGCCTGTAGCAGTCTTGTCGTATGCGATGGTGAAATTTTCGACCGGCGATGGGAGAGTAGAAAGTTTCATGTCCACGCGGGCCAGTTCGTCGCTCTCATACTTGTAGGGGATGCCCCATTCACCGGTCTTCTTGTTGATGATGAGCGTCCACTTGTCGGTGTTGGGGATGACAAATATCGTATAGCTTCCTGCCGGGACACTTTTCCCGCCAACCACCAAGTCCGCGCTGGTCACGAGAGTGGTGGCTTCGTTCGCACCGTTGCGCCACACCTTGCCGTACGGTTCGACGCCGCCGATCATCTTGCGTCCTTTCAGACGCGGACTGGAATAGTCGGTCTTGATGGTTTTGCCGCCCCCAAGATCGCAGGAAGCCGACGCCGGGGGACTCGGTCTCGAACTTTTGTCCATTTGTGCCGAGCCCAGCACAGCCATCAAACCAATCGTCAAACAGCCAGCCGCCAGTACTGCGAATGATCTCCTCATGATTTCCCCTCCTTGAAGGTCTTCGGTAAGCATTGAACCCAATTTCGCGGCCGCGCGCAACTGCGATTCTCGCTATCCTTTGAGACGCACCAAATAGGGCCTCGTTTCTCCCTTTCTTGACTTGCGCGATCCCGAAAAAGGGTCTAAATCTAGGAACAAACTGGCGCCCTGCAGGACGCCTTGGAACAGTTTGGGGAGGTTCCTATGGAGGATACACGCCGTCGTCTAATCCTAACAATTGCTGGTATTGCGGGTTCCCTCACTTTGGAGCCGCTGGCTCGCTCATTTCAAGGGCCCGGAGTACGTCCCTTACCTCAGCCGAAGCCTTCGCCCAATGCACCCGATCCCCATGTTCCTAATGGCATGGACGGTCCTCAGCCAACCGTTGGGGATGGAAAGGCCGTCGCGGTGGCCAATCAAAAGGAATTGCGCGATGACGTGACGAGACTCTACGGCATCGTGTCGGAGCTGAAAGAACAGGTTCAGCGAACGGACTCCAGCGCCATGCTTTCCGTTTCCCTCGTGAAGAAAGCGCAGCAGATCGAAAAGCTCGCCAAACAAATCAAAGAGCTTGCGAAAGGGTGAGGCGAATCGCGACGTCTGCCTTTGTGCTTTTTTCAACCGTCTCGCGCATCCAGAATTGCATCTCTTTTCTTTACACGCAGAAGAATGTTGTGTTAGCCTGAATGTGTCGAAGAGAAGAGGAATAAAATAGGGGACGACGGAGAGGCACTTGAGCGCACCGAAATCAGTGTTGATCGAGCAATTCCGGACTCACGTCAAGGATACAGGCTCACCCGAAGTGCAGATTGCGCTTCTCAGCGAGCGGATCAACTATCTGACCACGCATCTCAAGTCCCACGTGAAAGACCATGCATCGCGCCGCGGATTGATCATGATGGTCAATAAGCGCCGCCGTTTGCTGGACTATCTCAACCGCCGCGACCCGGATCGGTACCGCGAGATTGTTGATCGCCTTAGCCTGCGCAAGTGACCGCCTTACAATTCAAAAGAATAATAGGCGGTATCCACTGCGTTTTCAGGAAGTGACAAATTCCCCGCGGAGTCTGTCCTCAGGCGTCCGGCAGAATTTGTGCCGGAGTTTCTCGTGGTGTGTTTCGTTGCGTTTGTTGAGTTCCAACCGATAGCCTCGACTCTTCTTCATTGCAAGCAGAGAGGGAATTCTCTGCACGTCATTCACATTGCGCGAATGCATTGAAATGCTCCGGCTGCCCCGGGGCCAAAGGAAATGATTTATGCCCGAAAACACGAATTCACCCGCGCCTCACTCCGTAACGATTGAAGTGGGAGGCCGCACGCTCACTCTGGAAAGCGGCAAGATTGCCAAGCAAGCCAATGGCTCGATTGTCGCCCGCTATGGCGACACCGTTATTCTGGTCAGCGCCTGCATGGCGTCCAAACCGAACGATCGCGACTTTTTGCCGCTTACCGTGGACTACCGCGAGAACACGTATGCTGCCGGCAAAATTCCGGGAGGCTTCTTCAAGCGCGAAGGCCGTCCCACCGAAAAGGAAATCCTCACTTCCCGCCTGATCGACCGCCCCATGCGCCCGCTCTTCCCGGAGTCCTGGCGCAACGAAACGCAAATCATGGCCATGGTGCTCTCGGCCGACAGCGACAATGATCCCGATGTCATCGCCGTTACCGGCGCTTCCGCCGCGGCATATTGCTCCGACCTTCCGTTCAATGATCCCATCGCTGCGGTGCGCGTCGGCCTGCTGAACGGCCAGCTTGTAGCCAACCCCACGGTCGCCGAACAGAAGACCAGTTTGCTGAACATCGTCGTCGCCGGCACGGAAAACGGCATCACCATGGTGGAGTCCGGCGCTTGTGAAGTTTCTGAAGAATCGGTCGCGGATGCTCTGGATTTCGGCCACACGCAAATCAAAAAGATCGTTGCCGCCATCAAGGAACTTCACGGCCAGCTCAAACCCGTGAAAGTCACGGTCGAACCATTCCCCTTCGATCAAAAAATCTACGACGACCTCAAGAAAACCTATGGCGCCCGGCTTCAGGACGCGTTGAACACGGAAAAACACCCGAAAAAGGAAAGCTATCACCTGGTTGATGCGCTGAAGGACGAAATCCTCGCCACCATTCCGGAAGAGCCCGCCAAGGAAATGGACGAGAAGCGCACGCTGACCAAGCGTGCCTTCGAGCGGCTCCGCGAAGACATTTTCCGCGATGAAATTCTGAATGCCCGCCGCCGCCCCGACGGCCGCGCCTTCGATCAGATTCGCCAGATCACCTGCGAAGTCGGTCTGCTCCCGCGCGTCCACGGTTCTGCGCTCTTCACTCGTGGAGAAACTCAGGCGCTTGCAACACTCACGCTCGGCACCAAGGAAGACATGCAGCGGCTCGACTTGCTCTTCGAGCAAGACACGTTTAAGCGCTTCATGCTGCACTACAACTTCCCGCCTTTTAGCGTCGGCGAAGTGAAGCCGGTGCGCGGCCCCGGCCGGCGCGAAATCGGCCATGGCGCTCTGGCGGAGCGCGCGATTCTGAATCTGCTGCCGCCCGAAGCGGATTTTCCTTACGCCATGCGCTTGGTTTCCGACATTCTGGAATCCAATGGCTCTTCTTCGATGGCCACGGTTTGCGGGGGCTCGCTGGCGTTGATGGACGCGGGCGTTCCGCTAAAGTCGCCCTGCGCCGGAATCGCCATGGGACTCGTGGTCGGCGACAAGGGCAAGTACTCCATCCTCACGGATATTGCCGGCGCCGAAGACCATTACGGCGACATGGATTTCAAAGTTGCTGGCACCCGTTCCGGAATCACAGCGCTTCAGATGGACATCAAGGTCACCAGCATCAGCATCACGATGATGCGCGAAGCGCTGGCGCAGGCCAAGAAGGCCCGCCTCGAGATTCTTGACATCATGGACCAGACGCTCACCGCTGCGCGCCCGCAGATTTCCGCTTTCGCGCCGCGCCTCTATAAGCTGAGCATTCCGACCGACAAAATCCGCGACCTTATCGGCCCCGGCGGAAAGAAAATCAAGTCCATCATCGAGCAGACCGGAGTCAAGATCGACGTGCTCGAAGACGGCACCGTGCACATCTTCTCGACCAGTGGCGCCGGCGGCGATGCCGCTCTGGCCATGGTGCGAGAAGTGACTGCAAGCGCGGAAGTCGGCAAGAGTTATCTCGGCAAAGTCGTTCGCCTCGCGGAGTTCGGCGCTTTCGTCGAGCTTTTTCCCGGTACCGACGGCTTGCTCCATATCAGCGAAATCTCCGAGCACCGTATTCGCGACGTTCGGGACGAGCTGAAGTTGGGCGATCAGGTTTTGGTGAAAGTGCTCTCCATCGAAGGCAACAAGATTCGCCTTTCCCGCAAGGCGCTTATCCGCGAAGCCCGCGAAAAGCAGCAGAAGAAAGAAGCCGCCGGCGGCAGCGGCGGCGGCTCCTCCGAATAATTTCTTCTTTGCCCGTAAATGAATAAACCCTCCGGCTGTTCCAGAGGCCTTTCTTTTTCTTGTCGATGAACAACGACCGGATCAGGCCGAGGAATTTTGCGCGGTTGTTGTCGAAGCTGGGGAAGACCGGCTTGAGGTCGTTCACGCCGATATGGCGCACAAGAATCTCGCCGACGGCGGCACCAAAATCGGTGGTCACCGCAAGGTCGCGGTCCACCTTCGTTCGGCTGCGACATGATTGTCTGCTGGCGGCGCAATTGGGAGGAGTGTCCCAAACATAGCGAGCAGCACTTGCCGCCACACTCCAAAAGAAATGATCAGCAGAGGACACGCAGATTTTTACGCAGCCGGTCGGACTCGCCATCGCCCAGAAGAGCTTCGACGCCGGCGTGAGTCTTTTTCCAGATCGGAACCGCGCGAATCAGCAACGCTCGTCCTCTTGCTGTCAGCGTAATCAGGCGGCCGCGACGGTCAGCGGAATCCGCCTTGACTTTGACCAGACCGCGTCTCCGCAAGGGCTTGAGGGCGGCCGTTAACGTGGTGCGATCCATGGCCAGCAGCGAGGCGACAGCCGCCATGCCTGGCGGTTTCGGGCGGTTGAGAGAAATCAGGAGTGAGAATTGGCCATGGGTTAGGCCGATGGGACGCAAGGCGTCGTCAAAGCGCCGGGCCAGGGCTCGGGCCGCTCGCTGTACGTGAAGACAGAGACAGGCATCGCGGACCAGGTGGGTTGTTTCCAGGGGTGGGTTCATAGGGGCGCCCATAAATAAATCATATGGATATCAACATATCTTGCCAAGTGCCGGTGACGTATGATACGTTGATATCAATCTAAAGGCCCTGTGGTTCTGTTTCTTTGGCGCGCGCGGCGGCACGGGTGGCATTGTTCGATGAAAAACCTATCGCGCATTCGTGCCGTCGCCTTGTTGAGTCAGGAGAAATCATGAAGCCGAAAAGAAGCCGGACCACTTCGTGGAGAGCCATCGCGGTGGTTGCGACGTTTGCTGCGGCTTGGCCAGCGCAAGCTCAAAACGCCAAGACGGGCTATCAAGCCATGGCTCCTCTCGAACAATATTTGATACCGGATCGCCACGAGGAGATCAAGCTGGCGCGCAGCGCTGCGCCAGACTCTATCTCTGGCGACGCGGAAGTTTTGGTCCTCGGTACACATGGCTATGAGACCGCGGTTCAAGGGAAGAACGGCTTCGTCTGCCTGGTAGAACGATCCTGGACTGCGGGAATCAACGATCCGGACTTCTGGAATCCCAAACTGCGCGGTCCCATCTGCCTCAACGCTCCGGCGGCACGGTCCTACCTTCCGCGCACGATCAAAAAAACCGAGCTGGTCATCGCCGGCCGGACAAAAACGCAGATGTTCGATGCCATCGCGGCGGCCATCGACAAGAAGGAACTGCCCGCGCCGGAGCCTGGCGCGATGTCCTACATGCTGTCGAAGCAAGGCTATTTGGGCGACCAGGCTGCCGGACCCTGGCTTCCGCATCTCATGTTTTTCACTCCCGAAACCGATTCCAGGGTATGGGGCGCGGATCTTCCCGGATCGCCGATTATCACGTTTCAGAACCCGGAGGAGCACCTTACTGTATTTCTGATTCCAGTGCGCCGCTGGTCGGACGGGACGCCCGCTCTCCCGCAGGATGCGCACTCGCGTTCGATCTCGAACGAGCCGTGCCCGTTGGCAAGAACAAGGATGGCCGGACTTGAACGCAGCAGAGTCTCTGGAGTTTGGCATTTTTGAGTGGGAGCACAGATAGAACAATTCAACAGCTTTACGCCGCATGCCCACACCCCGGGCAAGAGCAGGAGGCCGTCAGGAGAGTCCAGGCAAGACCGGGCGGCCTCTTGCCGCTGCATTCAGTAGCACTCCTTAGGAGCGGATCAGCCCCAGGAATTTGGCGCGGTTGTTGTCGAAGCCGGGAAATACCGGTTTCAGGTCGTTCACGCCGATGTGGCGAACGAGAACTTCGCCGAGAACAGTGCGGAAATCGGTGGTGAGCGCGAGGTCGCGTCCTTCGTTGAGCTGGTGATCGTTCAAGCCAGGCCACTTGCCGTAGACCTGTCCGCCTTTCACGTCCCCGCCCATCACAAACATGCAATTCGCGTGGCCGTGGTCCGTGCCGTGGTTGCCGTTTTCGTGCGCAGTGCGGCCAAATTCGCTCATGGTCACAAACACGATGTTTTGCATGCGGTTGCCCAGGTCCTGATGGAACGCCGCGAGTCCCTGGCCAAGATCCTTCAACAAATTCGAGAGCTGGCCCTGCACGCCGCCTTCATTCACGTGATTGTCCCAGCCGCCACAATCGACAAACAAAACTTCCACGCCGATATCCGCCTTCAAGAGCTGGCCAATCTGCTGCAAGCTTTGCCCAAGCCGGCTTGTGGGGTATTGCGCGCCGTTTTCCGGCCCATACTTGCTGGGATCGGCTTTGCGTAGCAAATCGATCGCTTCAAATGTTTCCGTGCCCGTGCCATGCAGCGCGTGATCGACGGTTTGCGCGTACATCGCTTCGAAGCCGCCTTCCACCATCGCGCCGGAACCCGGAGCTTGTGCCATCACCTTGAATTGCTTTAGGTCAGGCAACGCTATCGCCGGCGCCGTGCCGTGCAGCATGCGCGGCAGATTTGGTCCCATTGCCACTGCGCGGAACGGCGATGCGTCTTCCTCAGGAACGGTTTCGAGCGCGCGGTTAAGCCAGCCGTCTTCGGTGGATTTCAATCCCGGCGTGCCCGATTCCATGAAGTCCTGTGCGTCGAAGTGCGAACGCGTGGGATCGGGCGAACCGGCAGCATGTACGATGGCGAGCTGATCCTGATGAAAGAGCCGCTCGAGCGGCGCAAGACTCGGATGCAATCCGAAAAATCCGTCGAGATCGACAGCGGCATCGCCTCCGCCGCGCTTGGGCTGCGGAATCGCAATCGACGGCCGCATGCGGTAGTAATTTTGTTCGCCAAAAGGCACGACAATGTTCAAGCCATCGGCGGCGCCGCGTTGAAAGAGCACCACGAGCTGCTTCTTGTTGGGCATGGGCGTGGCGGCAACGGCGCGCTGCAAAAACGCCGGCATCGCGCTCAAGCCCACCGTGGCTACGCCGCCTTGCTTGAGAAAATACCGCCGCGAAAATTTCAAACCGCGTACGCCTTCACAACATTCGTAGCTCATTGCAACCTCTTATATGGAGTGCGGCAGCCTTGCTGCCGCTTTTCTTCGTCTCCAACTTAATGCTTTCCGTCCTCTATTCCCGGCCGATTCATTCTATTGTCATTCTGAGGGCCTGCGGTTTTTTTTGTGGCCCGAAGAATCTCAACGTTTCGCGCAGCCTCGACGTGACTCTGCGTTGAGATCCTTCGCTGCGCTCAGGATGACACTTCAAACTAGCGCTACTGCCGCCCAGAAAAGCGGGAGCAGAGCTCCCGCACTCCAAACTACCTCCTCTGAAATTCCGGCGCGCCCAAAACCAATCCCGCCACGACTCCCAGATCCACTTGCTTGTGCGGGTCGTCCAGCTTCGCCTGCAAAACCTGCGGATTGTCCAACTGCTTTTCGAGCGTCTCAACAGTCGAGGGAGCAGCTTGTCCGCCGAGAAAAACCTGCACGGCGCGGTCCAGCGCCGCTTTCGGTTCGGCAGCCGTATCCACACCGAGCAGCGAAGCAACATCAGTGCGGGCGCCGCGCATTCTATTTCCCGCGAGCGCCAGCGAATAATTCAACCGATTCAGCAGCGCGCCCGTGTTGACCCAGGTTTCCGCCTTGTCCGAATAGCCGGTAGGCGGTTGGCATTGATAAAGCGGCTCGCCGATGCGACCCACCCACTGCACCAGCGGCATTGGCGTATCGACATCGGTGCCCAGCGCGCGCACCGCCGAGACGACCAGTTCAAATGGCGTCTTAATCTTCGCGCGGTACGCTTCGTGCGACCAGAATTCCGGCGACCAGATCATGGCCTTCATCACCGCGCGAATGTCGCCGTCGCTCGACAAAAATGTCTCGGCCATGCGGCTGACCAGCGCCGGCGGCGGATTGTCGGATACAAACCGGCGCGCCAGCTTCGTCGAAATGAATTTTGCCGTGCTCGGATGGTGCACCAGCATGTCGATGACTTGTTCGCCGTCCTTCATGCCGCCTGCGTGAATTTTTTTGCCCAGCACGAGTTTCGGGTCAGGGTCGTGCAGCTTTTCATCAAATTTGAAATCGGCGTATTGGCGCGGCTTCTCGATGGTCCAGCCCGTAAAGCAGCGGGCCACTTCCGTGACGTCTTTTTGCGTGTAGCCTCCGTCCACCCCGAGCGTATGCAACTCCATCAGCTCGCGGCCGTAGTTTTCATTCAAGCCGCGCTCGTTCTTTTTTGCCGCTTGCTGCGGATTCACCGGGGGCGGCCCGCCGAACCGTTCGTAGCGCATCTGCTGGCGGAAGTAGCGCTGCATGGCTTCGCGCTGCGCCATGCGGGGGTCGGCGCTCAAGAAATTGTCGAGGTAGAAAAGCATGGCCGGGCTTTTCGCCGTGTCCGTCACCAAATCTTTGAATTTGCCGAGCGTGTGCGGCTGGATAACGTCGCGTTCGTAGGCGGTCAGGTAATAGCGGTCTTCCCCTTTGCCGGCGAACACGTTGAAGTGGTTGAACCAGAAATCGTCCATGATCTGCTGGAGCTGGCGCTCGCTGTAAATCGCGCGCGTCACTTTGGACATGGAAAGTTCGGCGACGACGCGCGCTGGCCGCTTGCTGTCATCAGCGATGGCGCGCGGCACGTTATTGAGATCGCCGCTACCGAGAACGTCGGGTTTGCCGGCGCCCTTGGTGGCAGGATTTCCTTGAGGTTCTTCCTGCTTCATCGGCGCGGGTGCGTTGGTGTTGTCGGCGTCTGGCTGCGTCGCGGAAACCGGCGTCGCGCTGGGCGAGTCCGGAGTATTTTGCTGCCCTTGGGTATTTCCCTGCCTCGCAGGATGCATGTCCTTTTCGATTACCGCAGCCGCCGCGTCGGAGCGCGTCTGTCCCTGCTGCGCTTGCGCTTGGACCTGAGCGCGCTTTTCCGCTTGCTTCTCTGCCTGCTTGGGCTGCGGATATTCATCGATCAATTTCGCGGTGGACATTTTGAGCGTGGGATAGTCGTGGAGGCGCGCTTCCATCGCTTTGTCGTCGATGGAATTGGGATTGAGCTGCTGCTCGATCCACTTGGCGAGCCCCATTTGGCGAACGCGCTCGATGTCGCCGGGGCGCGGGCCATACGCCAGGCGGTTCAGCGCGTGCAAGATGGCTTCGTCGGCGGAAAGCTCGGTGATCGGCAGCCCTTTCAGCGCAGGATCCAGCTTCGCCTTCTTGTCCTTCGCAGGCTCGGGCATTGCGGCTGCTGCCGGTGAGGCGGGACCAAGGGATAACACGCAAGCGAAGGAAAGTATTAGAGCGAGAAACGACTTAGGCGTCGCAGAAACCGGAGGGATCGAATATCCAAAGGCAGAGGCGTGGAAGTCATGTGGCCTCATGGCATCTCCTGCGGGGCGGCAAACTGGGAGCCGGACTCTTCACTCTTTAGCATAACCCGCCGCAGCCGGAAAAGTTCCGCATCAGCGGATTCCTGATTGTAAAGGTTACGCAACGCAATGCCTTGAAAGAACAAGGCTTACAAAGCGCCTCACGTCAGAAAAACAGGCCATCTTGGCTGGCTTAGTTGTATGGGAAAAACCCCCACGCGTAAAAACCGACGCGTGGGGCACCCCCGCTTCGCTACTCTCTCTGGAATTGTAGAAGTGGTATGCTCTCATCGTGCGCCGCGACGAAGAAAGAAGAGAATCTTATGCCCGGGCCACCCGCCCACCATTCCCGCCAATAGAGCCGTATCACTATCCGATTCCTAACACGCTAATTCAGCCATGGTAAAAATACGCCCTAGTTTTAAGCTACTCATCGTGCTTTCGATCGGCATCCTGGATGGCTTGGCCCGCCAGAGTCCTCCACAGGGAGGCCAAGAGTTGACTCTAGAGGTTAAGCCAACTAGATCGGTCTATGCTAGAAACGATCTGGTGGAACTGGACCTCACACTTCGGAATGTAGGCAAACAGCCGCAAGTGGTGGCACGACGGCTGAGCCTAGGGATGAGAATCGAACTCAAAATATCGGATTCGCTGGGCAAGCCTCTTAGGCGATGCGGCCGCATCTCGGACGAACTGTCTGTGTTCACGGCTAACTATAGGACTCTTGCACCGGGCGAGTCTGCACGCACTCGGCTAAGTATTTCTTGTAACGATCCAAAAGACCCGACTCAGGGGGGTATGTCTTTGAGACCGTCGGGAAATATAAGATTGAAGCTGCGTATTACCTGCCGCTACCTGAGAGAGAATATGAAAAGGTATTTCCAGGCATTCGGGTGATCAGAGGGCCGGTACAAGCTGACCCAGTGAGGATTGATTTGAAATAACACCGAACGCCTGACAACAGCAGGGCCGAAGGGGACAGGAACGTGTGAAAAAATTCAAAATCGGATTTTTCGCCGCGAGGGCGGGTGGGTCACCCATAGTTCTGACCACTGATCCGCAAGCACCTCCGGGGTGGCCTACCCTTTGCGGTTTTGGTTTTCGCAAAGGGTGGGCCGCTCTTCTTTTGTCTTTAAGCATCCGCTCTTGCCTTCAAAACCAAGGATCCATTTCCAAAAGTCCTGCGCCGCGAAAATAGAAGCACCAACTGCTCCACGGCCAGTCCCCCGGATGCTTTACAAACTTTTCTCTCACCGGATTCGCATGCATGTAGCGTAACTTCTCTTGCGCCTTTGCGCGCGAATACACATTAAAATCGTAATAGCGGGCGGGTGGCGCACACGCGGATGGCTCACACTTAACGCCGACAACCGATCTGCAAGCACCTCCGGGGTGGCCTACCCTTTGCGGTTTTGGTTTTTTGCAAAGGGTGGGCCGCTCTTTGTCTCTCCTACTCCGTGATATCGAAGTCCACGTAGCGGTCGGGAGCGTGATTTTGCAGCGCGTCCACTGCCTGCACTAGGAGCCGGTAGGAGCCCGGCTTCAAATCGTCCACTTTTACCTTGAACGCAAACGGGATGACCGGATTGCCCTTCTGGATGAAATTGTCGGCCCGCTGCGCGCCGGTAGACATGAGCTTGGTGTTGCTGGCGCGTTCAAAAATGGTGTAGCCCATCGCGACGATGGGCGGCTTGTCGGAAGTGAGCAGCGGTTCGTACACTTCGGAATATAAAACGACGTTCTCCGTGTGTTTGAAGCGGTTGCTGCCCGAAGGGAAAATCTGCGTGCCCTGCACGACCAGCGGCTTGCGATCCTCGATCAGCACGGCGTCCAGACTCTCCGGGATGTCGTTGAGTTTCTGCGTGGTGTTCGAAAGCACGACGCCGCCGAGGCTGAAATGCTTTCCGTCGAAAGAATCAATCGTGAGCGGCGATTCGAATTTTCCGAAGGAGTCGCCTCCGCTGGTCAACACTACGGTCAGCTTGTAGGTGCCCGGCGCGGCGTCAAACTGATTTGCATAACGATAAGGTGATTTTGTGAATTCCTTCCACTCGTCCTTCTCGAGGTCGACATTCACAGTGTCGCTGAATTTCGCGCCGATGGTGCCGTCGGAACGATAAGCAATTCCGAGCACGTTGAGGTTGGCGTGATATTTTCCTTTGTCTTTGTTGAACTGGAAAGAATCCGAGGGAATTTCCATTGCCAAATTGACGCGCGCCGTGTTGGGGCCGGAGTAAAAGTAGGGCGCCTCCATCGCGCCGTGAATCGAGCCCGCCTGGCTGCCCGTAGCGCGCGCTTCGAGCTGCTTTTCCACCGGCTTGCCTTCCAAAACATTTGCGGTTCGCACGTTGCAGTAGCCGCTGCGCGCGCGCACGTTGGTGCCGCCGTGGTTCATTTTCACTTTTAGCGTGTGGCAACTGCCTTCCGGAGTGTCCGGCGGCGCATATCCCAGGATGTAGAACTCGTTTTGCTCGCGGCCGATGCGCTGGAGTCCGCTGAGCAAATCGTTCGTATTGAAGATGGTGAAACCGCCCGTGCCGTCGGCGAGCATAGCGAGAATCTGCTGATTCGTCGAAGCGGAAGCAGGAAACTGCGGCACGATGTTCCGCGCCTGGCTGTAGGGATTATTCGCGTAATTCGAATTCAAGAGACCGGGGTTTCCGCCTCCGCTGCCACCCGTGCCGCCGGAGCCGCCCTTACCGCCTCCCGTACCGCCGGAGCCGCCACCCGTGCCGCCTTTGCCGCCACCGGTTCCGCCGCCACCACCCGTTCCGCCACCACCGGTTCCGCCGCCACCGCCGCGACCACCTCCGCCACCGGTCCCGCC